>Ga0214545_1003765_pt1 | contig 28747 bp, 14 predicted proteins | sample CNSS4metaG_FD_160064 | JGI IMG/M metagenome (GOLD analysis project Ga0214545, IMG submission 160064) | Root nodule microbial communities from cowpea collected in UCLA plant growth center, Los Angeles, California, USA - CNSS4 | ecosystem: Host-associated > Plants > Roots > Nodule | place: USA... | reverse complement strand
TTCAAGAGATGAAAATGTTGTGGATTTATCCATTGAAGACTCTAATACTATAGTTTGATAAGTGACAAGAATGATTTGATGTTAGATAGTAATTTATGTTTTTGTGATTTTGGTTTGTATTTGGAGTTTAACATAATTTGGGATTTTATTTGGATTGTATTGAAGTTTATTTAGATTTTAACCGAAATTATAATTTAGTTTTCTTGGGATTGAAGAAAAAAAATTGTGTTTTTTTTTAATTAAGTGAGCTAGTGAGCCAACCCGTTTAACCCGTCAATCCGTGATGGGTCGGGTCGGGTTTTAATTTTGTTGGCTCGCTAATAAGTGAGCCGGGTTAGGTTGACCCACTAAATAGCCAATCCATCGCGGGTCAAGCTAGGTTAAGTCGAATGACCCGTTTTGACAACTCTAGAATTTATTATGCAATAAGCGTTATTTAGTCTTATATACTACTACTTGTTTGGTGCAAGTTACAAGAAATCAATAAATAATTAATGTAGAAACATGTTAACCTAATATTCAAAGATTAAAATATGTTTAACTGAAATTTAATTTGAAAGCACAAAATACAATAAACGTTATTTAGTAGTTTATAGGTTTGATGCAAGTTCCAAGAAATTCAATATATTTATATTTGTATATGGAGAATTCTACTATTTCACTATTTTTTTTTATATCGAAAACTAAAATAATTAAATTTATTAATTCAAATAATATAAATTTATATAACAAATTTTATAAATATAAAATTCTTTTAAAATTTTTAAACAATTTTGATACAAAATAAGTATTTTTTAATTTTTATGGTAAGTTTATGTCATCAATTTTTTTATATTACTAAATTTATGTATTTATAATTAATAATTTTAAATATTAAAATATTATTGATTTTTTTAATATATGGGCTTTTGTTAAGTTATCAATAATCTAGAAAAAAGAAATTCAATGAAATCTCAAATTGATAGTCTAATTTTATTTTATTTTTAAAATTTTTTTAATATCTTTAACACTATTTTTTGTTGGTTTTTATATTAATTTAAACTTTTTTATGTTTAATTATATTTTAATTTTTAACAACATTAAAATATAGGTATTTTATTATTTAATTATTTTTTAACTTTTATAGATAAATATTAAATAAAATATTAAACGCAATCTCATAATACTTAAGAGTATTTTTATCCTTTAAATAAAATAAAACTGCATTAATAGTTATTAAGTAAGATTTTATTTATTATCAAAATTAATTAATATAATCACTACTCTCTTATGATTTAAACACTAATTAATCTTTTATATCTTAAAATGACAAGTGCAAGCTACATGAAATTCAATAAATATCTAATAAATATTATATGGCCCAAAAATATTTAATTACTTAATTGAATATTACTACATTTTGATGCCTTAGAACATTAACCAATCATATAGTCACAAAAAATCAATAAATATCAAATACAAATTTTAAAGATCTAATTATATTGGGATAATTTGATATGTAAATAATTACAAATATAATTTATCCTTGCAAGTTATGTGAAACTCCAAAAATATATAATGTGGACCTAGCAATTAATTTCATGGTTAGAAATTTGGTTTGTAGCGTTTTTAACTACAATCATTTACAATTCTAAACATCACAAATGTGACACTTTTTCATAATGTTTTTTTTTCTTTTATAGGAAAGTGATTTTGTTCACTATTAAACACAATAAATATATCCACATGAGAGAGAATAAGTTGAGACCTCATTATTAACTTTTTTAAAAATATTAAAAGTAACAAATAACAATTAATATATTTATTAATAAGGGGCTAATTCAATAAATGTTTGCTTTCATTTTCTCAAGTTTTCTTATTAAACTATTATTCTGCTGCTTTCATAATTTACGTTCTCATCATACAAAAATTAAAAAAATAATAAACAAAAAATTTGGCTTACAAAAAAAAAATAAACAAAAATAATGCTCACATTATTTCATAAACTTCAAACTTCGTCACATTACACAAAATAATACATTGTAGATCAATTTTCCTTTTTCCTTATATGGAAAAAGTTAATAAAAGAAAATGACATACCATGTAACAACATACAACCCAACCTCTCAACAAAGTTGTTGCCATGGTAAAAGAATATGAACATAAACCCTTCTAAGGCTCTCCATATCCAACTAAATAAATAATTCAACACAAAATATATGCAACTGATTTCCCCACCTTTGAACCATTACAACTTTAATCTCACTCTCAAAAATATAAATTAATATATATATTTATTTATTTATATTTGAGGGGTGGGAAGGGGGTTAACAATTTAGAACAAGAATATGTTCTTCGTCCCCCAGAATTTGTCAACCTAATTACTAACTATAAAATATTATATTTTTTATAAATATAAAAATAGTTTTATTTTAAAATCAATTATATATAATTTTTTTTGTAAATATATAAATTTTTATTCTTATAAAATAATTTTTTTTATTGAAATCCTCATAGTGCAAATAAGGTTAAACAATGATGTAGAAAATAATTGCATAATTATCTTCTTTGTCATGCTTAACCCTAGTTGTACTTGAGGTATATTATATAACCTTTTTATATTACTCACACAACCTTAACCGGAGTATGTGAGTTTTGTTGTTGCATCTTTGAGGACTATTGAGTTTTGTTGTTGCATCTTTGGGACTCTTCATCTTCATGCTTGGAATTTTGTTTCATTTTCACTTTTGGTCTCTTCAAAACTTTAACAAACCCCACACTGTGAATGCTGCATGCAAAACTTCTGAATCTCTCTTCAAACATATCTGATACCTGATTAAACAAAAGTATTATTAAAATTGAATTTTTATGAGATTTAGGCTATTTTTTGTTAACAGTTTCTATTCATCACGTGCATGGTTTTCATAAAAATATTTATTATATAGTAATATTTTAATAGTATTCAATATTTACTATAAATTATAATTAATTACATTTTTAATATGCTCAGTTGTCAAATTAATATTTTTTTAAGAAACTTTTTTCCTTTTTTATGATATCATAATTAATTTGATCAACAAGTGATTTATTTGGTTCGTATTGGATCTCCTATTATATAAACATGTAAAAATATTAGAAAAAAAAGATACACCAAAATTTCACACATAAATTCTCATTAGGACAACTAAAAAATAGTAAATTTTTTACAAAATACTGTAAGATGTTAAATGAAAAGGGTAAAAGTATAACAAAATTACAAATAATGTTATTTTTTGGTTTGGTTTGGATTATATGGATTTATAAATCATAAATATATTATCGAAATTAATGACACTTATATTTGGTTAAATTGATTTCGGTTAGAATCAATTAGCCCACGAGTTCAATCCAAATTAATCGATTCAATTTGAAGTTTTTTTGAATTGTTAGGTTTGATCTGATTTTATAAATATGCCTAATTTTACACCCCTTTCAAAATAATTAATTCAATTTGAATAAAAAGGTGAAAAATAAGATTATTATAGCTTAAACTAATGTATAATAACAAAACGGAACAAGAGAATTAGAGTATAAAAATGTTATTTTTTATGAAAATCTTTATTGATTGAAATCAAATAAAAATTTGTTAGATAGGAAAAAAAGTACTATCATGACAAGTTAGTGAAAAAAAATCGAGAAATTATTGCTCAAAAACATGTTTAATGGAAAATTGAGGAAACACATATCTAACTCTTGAATAAAGAAATTTTATAAAAAGATGAAAGCCAAAAATATAAAGAGAACAAGATTGGATCTTAGGTTGTTCCATCAATAGAACAAGTATGTTCGAGAATCAAGAAAATTATTATAAAAACTCATGAATAAATAATCACATACCTTTCTTAATGTAATAAGTATTCAGAGATAGTTCCGCACACTTTTTTTATGGTATGTTTTCAAGTTTATTTCACAATGTTGTCATTGTCACAGAGGCACCAAGGATCCTTTTATACTAGTTTTAGCATAGAATTATTAAAAGCACATTAATTGTTTCACTCAACTATTCACAAATAATACTTTCTATATTAGAAATTTCACATCGACTAAAGATAAAACAAATTTATAATATAAATATAGATGTAAACCTCACATTACAACTCGGTTTTATGAAACTGAATTAAACTTAAACTTCACTCCTTAATAAGGTATCAAATCCGTTTTGTGGAATTGAATTAGATTTAATGTTCATTTCTTAACATGATATAAGAGTCATTGTTTAGATTAGGTAGGTCAATGGGGTGGATAGGGTACGTATAGTAGTTTTCCCGTACTATACCCGTTGGATAAATATTTGTCTCATACCTGTATCCATATCCGTTGTGTGAGTACCCACATACTTTTTTAATATCCATGCATACATGCGGGTATTTCCAAAAGAAAAAGTTAATATTTTACAACATATTTTAACCATAAATTCAAATAAAAATACAATGTATAACATTCATAAATTTTAAATAAAGTGCAAATTTTAAATAATGTTGAATGACAATTTACAATGAAATGAAGATTTTTTAAAACTAATTGATACAAAATAACTCATTCAAAATCAATGTGTTAATGTTTGAATCATGTTTTTTTTAAATTTTTTAAATTAAATTAGAGTATAGCGGGTACGAGTATCCACGAATACATATACTATGATACTCATACCCACCCCGTTAACACGCGGGTATAAAAAATACACGTACTCGTTATCCGTGAGTATCAATTTATAATATCCATTTGTTAGGCATGGTGGGTTTTATCTACAGATACCCGCGAGTACGATTTTTTTTTTTTGACATCCCTAGTTTAGATAGAGTTTATCTTTGCAAAATTTGTTACTTGTTAGGCATATTGTTTCATGCATTATCAGACTACCCATTAATGTTTGAAATGTTTGTACCTCGAAGTGAGAGATGTGTTGGATGTCCCACATCAACCAAAGATAAGGTCAATTTAGAATGTAAGTGTGGATGCAAACCTTACTCTACAAATTGTGATGTTGAGTTAGACTTAAAATTTAATATTTAACAAAGATAATAAAAATATATGTTACTCACAAATAAAATTCGTTATAAAGATAATGAATATGATTATTTAAAGTATTTAATTATTTATTTATTAAGAAGACAAGTATGACAGCAAATACAAATAGTATCGGTTACTTCACAATAATTATTAATAATTTTTTTTTTTAAATTTAAGTAATAAAAAATATTATTTGTAAAAGAAATATAAATCATTAATTGATTTAAAATTTGTTTCATATATTTTTATTTTTTATTAAAATATATGAAATTGAAGTTTTTTTAGAAGATTAATTTTTTAAAATTATATTTGTGTTGTTATTAATGTTGTTATTAAAAGCACATTAATTGTTTCACTAAACTATTCAAAAATATTACTTTCTATAAAAAAAGTTAGAACTCTCATTTCGGCTAAAGATAAGAAAAATTTATAATATAAATATAGATGTAAATTTCACTTTACAAATCAGTTTTGTGAAACTGAATTAGACTTAAAGTTTACTTGTTAACATAGTATCAGAGTCATTGTTTAGATAGAGTCTATCTTAACAAAATTTGTTACTTGTTAGACATATCGTTTCACGTGTTATCAAACTATCCATTAATGTTTAGTCCTATGTTTGAGATGTATATACCTCGGTGTAAGGGATGTGTTGGAAATCTCACATCGACCAAATAAAGTCAACTTATGATGTTAGTGTGAATGCAAACATTATCTTACAAACCGATTTTGTGAGTTTATGGTAGACTTAAAGTTCAATTTTTAACATAGTATTGTTTAGATAGCGTCTATCTTAGCAAAATTTGTTACTTGTTAGACATATCGTTACACGCATTATCAAACTACCTATTAATGTTTAGTCCTACATTTGAGATGTATATACTTCAGTGTGAGTATGTATTGGAAGTCTGACATCAACCAAAGATAAGGTCAACTAAGAATGGAAGTGTGAATGACTTACCTTAGAACCAGAGTTTTGTGAAGTTGAATTAGACTTAAAATTCAATTCTTAACAAAAATACAAAAAATAAATTATATACGTTACTCACAAATCAGATCCATTACAAAGATAATAAATACGTTATTTAATTATTTATTTATTAAGAAGAGAAGTATGACAGCAGATACAAATGCAATACCAGTTACTGCATAATTATTAATAAATTTTATTGAATATTTTTTTAAAATTTAAGTAATAAAAAATATTATCTGTGAATGAAATATAAATCATAAATAATGGTTTAAACTTTGTTTCATATATTTTTAATTTTTATTTAAATATATGAATGAAGTTTTTTTAATAGATTAAATTGTTTTTTAAATTATATTTTGGTGTAATTCATTTCAAATTGTTTTAAAGAAAATATAAATTTATTTACATTAATATTTTATTAAATAATTTAATTTAAATTGTACTTAAAAATTATTATTTTTACATAAGTTAATATTTAAAAACTATTTTAAATAACTTTATTTAAATTTGTTAATACAATATAAAAATATTCATAAGTATCCATGAAAATATGTGAACATAAAAAAAAATTCATGAACATCTTTTTCACAAATATCAACCAAGTATCGGAGCATGTCTTTTTTAATTTGATTAGTTTACATTTGATAAATTTTTATCTTCTATGATTCCAAATGATTAGTTAAAATATCAAAATATTTTTTTAAAATTAGTTAATGAACTAGTTAAAAAAATAAAATAATATATATATATATATATATATATATTTATAATTTTATGAATTTTATTGTATGAATAATATTTGAGAAACACATTTAAAACGTCAAATAAACTTAATAAAATTTAGTTAAAAAAACTAAAATTAAACATTCATAAAGATGAAAGACTAAAGTGAATATAAAAGTGTTACTTATTAGAAGTGAACGTTCTTAGCGCACTGGTTAGCAAGACCCTTTTGAAGATATGTAATAAAAGTCAATAAAATTTAATATCACAGTTAACTTTGAACTTCTACAAAATTTAATTTCATTAATTACACCTTAAACAATGTCCTTAGGCACCGGTTAGCAGGACTGTTTATAAAATATGCAAAGAGTCAATAAAAGGTAATTAGTCATTTTCACTTAGTTGTTTGGTACAAGTTACAAGAAACTCAATAAATGTTTAATGCAAACTTTGAGGTAATTAGTCATTTACACTTAGTTGTCTTGTACAAGTTACAAGAAACTCAATAAACGCGTATTACAAACTTAGAGCATTCAATAATTATAAGAGTACCAACGTTTTGACACTTATTTTAGTGTTACTCCCATTTGCCACTATGCCAAGTGGGGAGTTTATTATCCTTTTTAACAAATCACAGACCCATAGACTTGTGTAGAGGAAAATAGTTTGGTAAATTACTGCTTTGAATTTTTTATTTTGTATTTCATTTTTCCTCATGAGGTGGGTCAAATTTTTACTAATCATCCATTGGTGTCCCACTTGTTGTGCCATAAGCTATGCAATGTAAGGTGTGCCTTAATTATTCTCAACAGAGGTTTGTTGTCGATTGAATCCTAACCCTAAGGTTGTGATTGTGTGGTTTATTTTGGGTGTATATTTCATTTTGGTTGTCTCCTTTTGTTGTGAAGTTGGATTTGGGTTTGTTTTGTTCTTAGTTGATTTGTTTTGTTTATGAAAAGTGTCTAATTTACTTGTTTTGGTATGTTTTTGACACTTAAATTTCACAAAATTGATACAATCTTTAGTAAATCAAACCCCTTTTTGTTTAAAATTACAAAATTAGGTATTGAAAATTAGAAAAACATGAAATTGATGGATTTTTGGTGTTTTACAAAGATTTTTGAAATAATTAAAGAATGATGCAGCCAAGCCCAAATCTAACACTCAACACTGAATACAGGTTAAGAAAGAATTCAAATATGACCTTTGTAGCTAAGCAATGATATTGGTGCTGAGCCACAAGAGGAAATGTTAAGAGGAAATGTTCACAACTAGGAAACCTTGAGCACTAAAGTAGGGAGATGAACCATGAAGAAAACACTCTAAGGTGTGTTTGGATTTGAATATGGATTTGATAGAATGAATTTAAGTATATTTGAGAGGAGAAAGAGGTGGAGGCATGGTTGTTTGGATTAAGTGCAGAATGGTATGATTTGAGTGAATTTGAGATGAAAACGTGTGAAAGTTTATGTATGATGTGATAGGTACCATATATTAAAAAAATGTTTTAATATATAAAATTATATGATTACCATTTTATCCTTGATCATAAAAATAATTTAAAATAAAAAATAATTAATGTAAATTATGTTAAAATAATTACTTTTATTATTATTATTATTATTTAATTGATAATAATAATAATAAATTATTATTCTTATTATACTTGTTATTATTCATTTTATCATAAAGTTTAATTATAATTGTGTGTTAGGAAAAAAAAACAAAAATTCATAGGTCAAACACAAGTTAAGATTGTGAATGGCTACAATTAAAATTGTAAGGCAAATGCGTAATTTTAACATGGTGACTGTCTTTCACAACAATTCTTCTCTCCATAGCAGGGACACTCCTTTGCTACTTATCTTCAAATTCTTGCTCGTATTTCAATGCATTTCTTCTAAAACAAACACACTGAACACCCATTTTTTTCCTCATGAAGACATCATCAGAAACAAACACAACATAAGGGAGGAAACCTCTAGCGTTGACCATCAAAACAAAAGCCTAAGCCAAAGAGAAAACCCTCCAAGGGAGTAACCCTTAATAGCTTATCACCTTAATTGAAGTTGAAGTTGTGTTATATTTTTCATGATAATAGAGTCATGTTTTGTTTTAGATATACTAATTTTGGCTTTTCTCTAGAACTATTCTTAGACTGATAACAAAAGGGAAAGAAATCTGGTATCCGAGGTACCAAGCCTCTAGAGAGAAAAGAGAATTTCAGTGTAAAAATATTCTTCCCATTCAAAGGTTCATTATACTGCTTTTATCACATGCATTATGGTTTCCGCATATCACAGTAACCATGTAACAGAAAAGATTCCTATTTCATAAAAGATAAAATAACAATTTAACTCTCTCAATGCACGTAATCCTTCCAATTTGATGGCCTCGTAATACGTCGTTTGGGCGTAGTGCTGCCAGCTTCAATTGGCCCATTCTCTTCCTTAGTGACTGTTGCATCATTCGTCACGTCAGGCAAAAGAACCTTGTTTTCAAGGTTGAAAGTACGTTGGATATCACCCCAAGGTTCCCACGTAGCTTCCTCGGGAGAGAGTCCTTGCCATTGCACCAGAACTTCTAGTTGAGGCGAATCATTTGTAGTGGTTTCACGAGTGCCTAAAATAACTAATGGACTAAGTAAGGGTCCATTATTATAAGTACCCAATGGTAGTGTTCCTGGTTCCTGAGGAGGAGAACCACTGTGAGCTTTCAAAACAGAGTAGTGAAATACCAGATGAATTTTTGAAGTGTCCGGAAGATCTAAACGATAGGCCACTAGGCCAATCCGACTGAGAATTTGAAATGGACCAAAATAGCGTTTTGCAAGTTTTTGTGGGGTTTTATCCTTAAGCAAAGTTTGGCGATATGGGCGGAGTTTGACGTAAACCCATGCACCTACCTCATACTGAACATCACGACGGTGAGCATCCGCCATTGCCTTCATTCGATCTTGAGCTTTCTGCAAATCTTGAGCTAAACAAGTGATCAACAGCTTCAACTTGAGAGTGGCCCAAAATATACCCTGGCAAGGAAGGAGGAGAACGACCGTATACAACTTCAAATGGGGTGTAACCCGTAGCCGAATAAATAGTAGTGTTGTAACACCATTCAGCCTAGGGGATGTATTGACTCCATTTTGATGGCTGGGCATGACAAAAAACACGTAAATATTGTTCAAGAGTGCGATTAAGAACCTCTGCCTATCCGTCGATCTGTGGGTGGTAAGCAGAAGACATTCGCAACTGTGTGCCACTGGCTTTGAATAACTCTTGCCAAAATTTGCTCAGAAATAAAGGGTCACGATCGGAAACAATACTTTTGGGCATGTCGTGGAGTTTGCCAACTACGTCAAAGAAAAGCATAGCCACTTGATAGGCTGAGAACTCAGTAGGAAGCATGGCAAAATGGGCGGCTTTGGAGAAACGATCAACAACCACAAAAATGGAAGTGTACCCATGTGACGGTGGTAAACCAGTAATAAAGTCCATGGCCAAATCTTCCCAAACACGATGCGACAACGGAAGAGGCTGAAGTAACCCAGCAAGTTTCTGAGGCACATATTTAATCTGTTGACACACCACACATTGACGAATGAAGGTTTTTACATCCTTAGTCATAGAAGGCCAAAAAAAATTTTCTTGCAACCGATGGAGTGTCTTAACAATACCCAAGTGTCCGCCCAAAGGGGTTGCATGAAATTCTTGCATGAGAATCTCACGAAAAAGAGACGTAGAAGGCAGCCAAATGCGATTTTTATACAAAATTAACCCATCCTGCAATATGTAATCAGAGAACGCAACAGGATCTTGATTGATACCATTCAAAAGCTGAGTGTAAGTGTCATCACGTTGTAAAGTGGTGCGCAATTCATCCAAAAATTGGAAATGAGGAATAGTGAACACATAGCAATGGCCAGAGTTGTCTTCCTCAGAGATGCGAGAAAGAGCATCAACAACCACATTAGAATGGCCAACATGATACTGAATCGTGTAATTATATCCAAGGAGTTTACTCATATAGAATTATTGCTCCGAAGTCTGGATGGTCTGAGTCAATAATTCTTTAAAAGGTTTGTGATATATTTGAATGATGAAAAAGTGCCCCAATAAATATTTACGTCACTTTTTAATGGCTGCAACTATGGCGTGCAATCCACATAAGTAGGTGGATGCTTGCATCATCCTGGAACATAACTTTTTACTAAAGAAAGCAATCGGTCGTTGATCTTGAGAGAGAACCGCACCCATGGCAATGCCTGAAGCATCTGATTGAATAACAAAAGGTTTTGAAAAATTCAGTAATGCCAAGACTCGGGTTGTGGACATCACCTACTTGAGTTTGTCAAAAGCGATTTGTGCCTCTAGAGACCAATGAAAAACATCCTTTCGAAGCAAATCTGTGAGGGGTCCAGCCAAAGAAGCAAAGCCCCGAATGTATTTGTGATAAAACCACGTTAGACCCAAGAAGCCTTTTAATGTCCGCACAGAATAGGGGGTGGCCATTGCAACATGACCTTAATTTTGGCAGTATCAGGTCCCACTGATCCAACACTTACCACATGTCCCAGATATTCCACCTGTTGTAAAGCAAATGAACATTTGGACAATTTCAAGTAAAATTGGTTAACACTCAATAATTCAAAAGTGATTTGCAAATGCAATAAGTGATCCTCCCACGTCGTGCTATAGATAAGTATGTCATCGAAAAAAATGATGATGAACTTGCAGAGATGAGGTCTGAATAAGGCGTTCATGGTGGTCTGAAATGTGGCAGGCGCATTCGAAAGACCGAAAGGTAAAACTTGAAACTCAAAATGTCCATCATGAGTGCGAAAAGCGGTTTTATGAATGTCCTCTGGCTTCATCCGAATCTGGTGATAACCTTGCAATAAATCCAGTTTGGAAAACCAAATGGCAGCACCCAATTCATCCAATAATTCATCAATGGTCGGTATGGGAAAATTATCAGGAACCGTGATAGCGTTCAAGGCATGATAGTCCACACAGAACCGCCAAGTGTTATCTTTCTTCTAAACCAAGAGAACAAGAGAAGAGAAAGCACTAGTACTAGGTTGAATCTCCCGTGAAGCAAGCATGCGAGCCACTTGAGCTTCAATTTCTTGTTTTTGCGAATAAGGGTAACGATATGGACGAACTTTAACAGGAGTAGAATTAGGCAACAAAGTAATAGCATGATCAGTAAGACGCTCTGGAGGTAAGGTTGAAGGCTCCTCAAATAAGAACTGGAAACGTTGTAGTAAATCAGATAATTCCATATTATCAGTGGGTATCACACAAAACAGCTCAACCGAGGAAGGCACGATTGGTAGCATAGTGAGATGAAAACATTCGGCAATCTGCCCCCATTGGGACAATCGACGTAAATGATGAACCAAAATGGGTAAAGATGTTGTATTAATATCACCTATCAATTTGACCATTTGGCCAGACAACATAAACTGCATCGTAAGCTTCTCATAGTCCGTTAAAACAGGACCCAAACTGCGAAGCCATTGTACCCTAAGCACGGCTTCAGGTCCACAGAGATCAATTAAATGAAAATCAACCAAAAAGGCGTGATCCTGGATTACGAGCGGAACTTGAGTGCACACCTGAAAGCAAGTTAGAGCATGACCATTACCAACCATTACTGACAGTGGGGTGGTGGTACTGCAAGGAAGACCCAATGCATAGGCGCGCGTAGACTGAAGGAAATTATGAGAACTTTCGCTGTCAATCAAAACACGAACAGAATGCTCTAAGATTTGTCCAGTAACACGAAACATTTTCGAGTTAAAATGACCCGACAATGCATTTAGACTTAACTGAACGGAGTCAGGTAGAGGTGAAGTAGTATTTTCGGTTACAAGGGAATCCGGAGGTATTGTCTCATCATCGTCATGCACTAGAAGGAAAAAACAGGATTTGCAACAGTGACCAGGACTGTATTTTTCATCACAGTTGTAACATAAACCACGATCACGTCGATTCTGCATTTCTGTAGCGGACAAACATTTAAATGGGATAGCTGGCATAACCGGTTGGGAAAGCAAAGGTGGTTGTTGAGACAACGGTAAGGAACGAGACGTCGACAGGGGACGAGACACCGATACAATGGGATTCCAAGGAGGAGGTACCATGGAATTGAATTTATCCTCCTGAAGTTTGGCCAACTCTGCCGCTTCCGAAAAAGACACCGGTTGGAATACGAGAACCTCACGTTGAATGTCCGGAAGAAGTCCAGAAATGAAGCACTCAAGAAGAAACGAAGGGGGAACATCCATGATCCTGTTTGCCAGTCCTTCAAAGTCGTTTAGATACTGCAAAACTGACCCAATTTGAGTAAGCTTACAAAGACGCCCCTTAACATTGTGAAAGCGCGATGGAGCAAAGCGCGTTTCAAGAGACTGTAAGAAATCTGGCCAAGAACGAAGGAGGTGATTCCGCTCCAACCACTGCAACCAACTAAGGGCAGGACCATCCATGTAAAAGGAAACGATCTGGAGACGCTCGAGGTTTGGAATTTGATGATAGTCGAAAAAATGAGTGACCGAAAAAATCCAATCGAAGGCATTGGAACCATCAAAACGAGGGCAGTCCAACCGAACTTTAGGGGTTTGCTTCGAAAACGATGCGTGGGGGGTTGGTTTGTTTTGAAGAGACGCAACCTCTGAAGAAAGGTCGTTTATGCGCGTGGTCAAACGTGAGACCTGCTCAATCAATAGGTCGATGGCAGAAGGTTGAGGTGTCGTCATTGAAAGCACCAAATGATAGCAAAAGGGAAAGAAATCTGGTATTCGAGGTACCAGGCCTCTAGAGAGAAAAGAGAATTTCAGTGTAAAAATATTCTTCCCATTCAAAGGTTCATTATACTGCTTTTATCACATGCATTATGGTTTCCGCATATCACGGTAACCATGTAACAGAAAAGATTCCTATTTCATAAAAGACAAAATAACAATTTAACTCTCTTAATGCACGTAATCCTCCCAATTTGATGGCCTCGTAATATGTCTTTTGGGCCTAGTGCTGTCAACTTCAATTGGCCCATTCTCTTCCTCAGTGACTGTTGCATCATAGACACTTATGTAATATCTTTTGTAAGAGATATGGGAGGGGGAGAACAACTCCAAAATCCTTCAGATCCATTATCTTGAGAAACTAAACTATCTTGTGTTGGGATTGAATGTAAACTTTTCTGATTCTTTGTACTGGTATTGATTATATATCTAGATCCATTATCATGAGAAACTAAACTATCTTGTGTTGGGATTGAATGTAAACTTTTTTGATTCTCTGTACTGGTATTGATTATACACACACACACACACACACACACACACACACACACACACACACACACACACACACACACACACACATATATATATATATATATATATATATATATATATATACACACACACACACTACCTCATCCCTCCACCTCCTTTCATTCCTTCTTCTACTCCTCTTCTTTTTGTGGATCATATTTCAACATATTGGACAAAAATTTTAGTGCTAAATTTTCCAACTGATTTTGCCAACAAAATTTTCATCGGTAATCAAAATTTTATTTTGTCAACATGCATTAAGAAATTAATTAATAAACATATTTTGTTAGATTGAATGGAAAATTTGACACCCAATTTAGAGATAATTTTTTTTGTCATTAACCACAATTTTATTTTACCATTAAATCTTTGCTGATAGAATTATAGTGCCTTTTTAATGATAAAATTTACAAACAAAGAAATTTGCCAGAATAATTTTAAATTATTTACGAATTTTATCGACGAATATTTTTCATCAGTAATTAAAATTCTAATCTAACAAGGGATAATATGAACATATTTATTTTTATATATAAAATCTGTTACTAAATGTTATTTTACCAACAAATTTATGTCCATTTATAAAATTTTCGTTAGTAATTAAAGAATTTCTTGTAATATGATGTAGGTTAAAAAGACTATAACAAAAATGAATTGAGAAATAATTTTGACCCACATCAATAAATAAATAATTTCAAGAACAAAAAAGTAATCGATATAAATGTTAACTAAAAAACACTCCACCAAAAAAAGTAGTCTTATTGGTATCCGGTGTCCATAAAAAGAAAGCTCATCTAACATTTGTTAAGAATATATTCGCCAATATTGTTTAAAAGGAAATCTTAATTCACATTAATCAAGAAATAAGCATGACCTATACTCTGATCAATGTTTGGTGAAAACAAACCCCTGATTATCATGAATTGAAAATAATATTTATTGATATTAACTATAATAATTATGTTTAATACTGATCGGAAAATATAATTATCTTGAAAAAAACTCGTCAGTTTTAAAAAAAATATTAACTTATATTAACGAAAAAAATTAAAATAATGATTGAAAATAATCATAATTAATTTGAACTTGAAAAAGAAAACTCTATCAATAAAAAAATAATATCAAGACAATGGTGTTAAACTAGAAAGAAAAATAAAATAAAAAAAGACATGGATTTGATAGGAAAAAATACAAAAAAAAAAATCAAAATCTTATTTAAGTATAATTTAAAATGATCTAATCTTAAATAATCAAATCTTTCTAATTTCAATTTACTTTAAAACTATTTATCCAAATAAATTATTTCGTCATAAAAGATTTTAAATTTTTTAATTAAAATGAAAGACTTTTCTAAAAGTTTCTCATTTAAACACAAAATGAAGGAGAAAATAAAATGTTTTTGGGTTAAATATGGTTTTAATCCCTCAAGTTTCAGTGAAATTTGAAATTAGTCCCTCATCAATTTAGTCCTTCATATATCAAAATGCGTGAATTTAGTCATTTTAACCAAATTTTGTTAAGTTTATCTACCGTTTCAAGCGCATTTCATGATAGTATTTAAATTATTTATACTGTTTGACACATTTTTGCTTTAATGTTAACTTAAATACTATCATGAAATGTGCTTGAAACGTTAGATAAACTTAACAAAATTTGGTTTAAATGACTAAATTCACGCATTTTGAAAGATGATGGACTAAATTGGTATAAAGTTTTAATGAGGGACTAATTCTAAAATTCACTGAACTTGAGGGACCAAAAACATATTTAACCCAATGTTTTTGAACAGCGATGGGAATGATCCACGAATGCAGGGGCAAGCAATGAGATGAGAGTTTCTCATTTTCCAATTTTACATTTTTAGGTCAAACCATCAATTAAAAAAAAAAAATCCTATAAAAAATCATGCATGATGTATTAGCCTTAAATACAACAGTTTTGTCTTGTATATGCTAAAAAATTGCATCTGCTTTAGTAGGTTAATTTATATTAATACACATGTTAGCAAAACCTTTGGGTCTCTATAAAATATCAAATTAGTCAAAGTAATATTTGAAAGACAAAAATAATATGACAGTTAATTTTTAACGAGTTAAAAGATCAATTAATTTAGTTTTGAGAAAACATGATAGAAAATTATTCTTTGTAGTGCAAAATTGATGTTCTATAATTATATTTACAACAAGTGTTTCAAATAAAAACAACTCTTAATATGAACAACCGTTGTAACAATCAAATTAACACTAAAAATAAGAAAGAATCAGATCAAAACCAAATTAAAATTAATTCGTGCATAGTTCTTTTCACTTGATATTTTGTTTTGCTAACACGAAAACAAGTATAAAAATAAGTGTAATTGTATTAGAGGAGGGTAAGGGAAAGAGAAGAAAGACACAATTTTCTTTAATTGAGTTCTGATCTTATCCCTTTATAATTTTTAATCTTAATTTAATAGTTATATTTGTTTGTTCTAATTTATCATTTTAAGATTTGTTTTTCATTTAAAACATCCATTTAATTACATATTCAATAAATATATATAAAAGGTATATTTATCAAGGGTTAAATTATAGTTTTATATGAATTTTTTGTTTCAAATTTTGTTAAAATGGGATAGTAAAAAAATTAAGTTATTTAAATTTTAGTATATCCAAAAAAAAATATTATGTTAATTTGATATATAAATAATTTTATATTAATATCTATTTTTATATACTGATTTATGAAAGAATAATCCGATTGAATTGAATATTAATGTATTAAAGTTAGCAATTTCTTTATTCTTTTCCGGAAAGTTTCAAATTAAAAAGTAAAAGCCTTTGGGAAACGGGCTATTTACAAGCCCACCCGATTTGGGCCATTTGGGCCAAGGAGCTACAGGCCCAATCGGGGGCTTCTCCATTTCGAAGCCACGCACGCTCTCATTTCTCTGTGAGACTCGAACAGCAGCATCGTGTTTGGAGACATTGGGGAAGAGTGAGATCGTAAGTGAAGATGTTTCTACGTGCGGTGGCGCGGCCGTTGATGGCGAAGGTTAAGGCTTCCACGGGGATCGTGGGGCTGGAGGTGGTGCCGAACGCGAGGGAGGTGCTGATCGGACTCTACAGCAAGACGCTGAAGGAGATCCAGAAGGTTCCAGAAGACGAGGGTTACCGCAAGGCGGTGGAGAGCTTCACGAAACACCGGTTGGGCGTGTGCAAAGAGGAGGAGGACTGGGAAGCCATCGAGAAACGGCTCGGTTGCGGCCAGGTCGAGGAACTCATCGAAGAGGCTCAGGATGAGCTCAAGCTCATTTCCTATATGATCGGTATTCTCCATTGCTTCTTCCTTTTTATTTAATTTTCTTTAAATATTTTGTTATGAATTTCCCGTTGAGTGGTTTGGTGGATGATCCTGTGTGGGTTGTGAAATCAATTAATCTAATGGTAGAGTAATCTGGATTCGACTTTTGTATTTTTTTTTTGTCGGTTTTAATTGGCAATTTCAATTTCGTCGTGATCCTTGATATTGCATAGAATTGCTAAAAATGCGGCTTTTGCGGTAGCAAATGTGGTCGTGCAAATGATGAATTTCTTAGGTTTAGTTAAAATTTTTGTTCTATGAAATGACCGCTGGCAGGTCATCTAAGGTTACTGTTGATTTTTGTGATAAGAGTATGACCATACTAAATCCTTTGGACTTGTATTATTCTCACAGTTTCTGATTAGGATCTTGATCTTGTGTTAAAACCTTTGCATTGCTTTACAGATTTTCAAATACTTGTTCAAACATTATCATCAGTGACATTTTAATAGTAATTGTGCTGTGTTATGCTATCCTGCTCAAACATTTTGGATTGAGTCAGAGGTACGATAAAGATAGTAAATGCAATGTGAAAGTCAGTTAGTTCTCCATCAGTCATGTTTATCACCAACATTATGCAAAATTCCGTAACATAGCTCTATCAAAGCCGTCTATACTATACATTATGCTCTCTCCCAGGCCAATCAGAGTTTGAACTAAATGAAGGGGAGCAAAACTCCTTTGAATATATATTCTCCTGTACATGCAATTTTCTAACAAATACATTTTCAAGCCTAGCAATTGTTCTGCAACCACTTCCTCATTTTTGTTACTTTTCACTGCCCATGAGAATTTTTTAGCCTGTTCAAACTATGAATGTGTAGTTACATCTTGTGAGCATTCCATTTTTTTATCCACAATCTGTACCTATTGTGCACAATATTTATGAATATCTGTACAATGCCGAAGTTGGAAATTTACCAATCTAGTGCAATTTGGAATGGTTAATTTTTTTTAAACTTATAAAGGTGGGTACCTTCGTACTTTTTTAAAAATTTACCTATTTTGGTTATTTTGTTTCCAAATTGCACCAATATAGTAAAAATCCCGCCAAAGTAATGGGTAATACTTAAATAATTCATAATACATTTAGAGAATATTAATTGTATTGGGTAGAGTTCAAGCATTAACTTTGGGGCATTTTTTTCAAATGTAATGCAATCTTAACTGGATGAAAGAAAGTTGACAGGAAAGAGAATCTTATATCATTGCAACATTTGGGAGGGGATAGTGATAAGTGGAAGGGAGATACTTTACCTTAGCTGAGCTTTTTCTTCCTAGGAAATTGCACTAAGTTTCATTTCTGTGTAAGAATAATTAGCTATTGATTGCAAAGGATGAATATACTCTAGTTTCATATAAACGTTTGAACTTTTGTTAGAGATTGATATCAATTTTCGGTTGATTTTGTTGCTTAAAAGTGGATGAGTCAAATTATTGTGTGGAACAAAGTTGCATGTACATTTCATCTCCTGATTTACTTATCCCATTATGATATATTATAGGGTCACTATATCCTCTGTTATCCTTTAACCTATTTATTTCCTAGGCTGGTCATGGTTGTAAACTATTTCCTATACAACTTGTAAACTATAAGAGCATTTAGTATATAATGCAGCTCGGTCAATATTGGTCCTGATGGTCCTGAATATATTTCACTTAAGATCATGTGCATGAGAAATTCCTTAATTTTTAAGCATCTAAACTTATGGTCTTTATAGCTTACAAATCTAAGTGTAGTTAGCCTTGATTTTTTTGTACATGGTTATTGAATTGAGATTTGAATCGTGATTATTTTGTTACAAAATTTTTTGTATGTCTTGGTGTGACAACTTGGTCTGAAATAGGTTGAGTAGTAATTTTAGTGCTCTTTGTCCACATGTGTATACTGTGTATATGAAAGGGGATTTTACCTTGGTTAGGGTATTTTGAATTTTGCTAATCCAGGTTGTTCGCATTATGAATTTGGCAGTTGTTGGCTTTTCCTTTTATCACAAATGCAGCCTAGTTCCAAAGTCTTTTGTTATTTCTTGACAATGGTTTTAACTTTGACTCTTCCTTGCTTTAATTCAAATCTACATTTTTTCTGTATCTCCTAATTTTTGCTGTTTTATAATCATTCTTCTCACTATATAACAAAAATTAACTTGCCGTTTCAAGTTTCATTATTTTTACTTTAAACCAGACATTGAACTAAAATTTTCGTCATGGAATAATGAAAAAGTATAATTATTTTGGAATTCTTTGACAACATTGTTTTCACTCTTATTCAAATTTTTGAGAATGGGAACCCAAGTAAAAACAAAATAACATTTTTGCATGTAAAAGTGAATACGAAAGAATATGTTCTGCATTCAAACAAATATTTATGACTTAGTCTCTATATGTATTATGAATCTCAATTTTGTTCATGCATGTGCAAATTTATTATTTATTTGAAGAATTTGAAATTCTTTGAAGGAAAATGACTTGTCTATGTGAGAAAATTAAAATAAAATTGAAATTGAAGAATTTTAAGAAAGTATATTAAATAACTAAAATAATAGAATTTGAAATTCACTCAAAAAATAAGAAAATTGAAATTTTAGAAGTTGTGGAATTTATCATTGGTTAGGATGAAAAAGTGCATAGGTCCAAAAAGTCGACACATTTCAACCTTTAAGTCGAAGAGGTTGAGCCGAGTCGAGCCGAGTCGAGCCGAGTCGAGCCTAGTCGAGTCCAAGTCGGGTCTAGGTCGAAGGTTGAGTAGAATTTGGGTAGAAGGTGAAGTCGAGTCAGGCCCGATCTAAAGTCATGTTGAGTTGGCCTGGACCGAAGGTTGAGCTGAGTCCACACGATTGAAGGTCATGCCGAGTCAGCACAATCGAAGGTTGTGCCAAGTCGACCGAAGGTCGAGTCAAGTGGCTTGGACAGAAGGTTTAGCCGAGGCAAATTCTTAATCTAGTTTCTACGTGCAAAGGATCAAATTAAGAATGTGTTACACACATCCCAATTAAGAATGTTCTGCTCGTAAAACAACCAAATTAATAATGTACATGTATGAGCACCAAAATAAGATTTCGTAAGGGTATTCAGAGTGACAGAGACTAAATTGATAGTCTAAACTTAAAAGGATAAATTTAATGAGTTTTTTACATATATATAAACCAAATTTAGAACTCACAACATATATATAGATTAAATTTAAATTACATGCGTGCCTTGAAATGTTTTTGCATCAATTGATTAGAAATATGATTGATATATATTGAATGTATATCTTGGAATGCAGAGTGGGAACCGTGGGGTGTTCCAGATGATTATGAATGTGAGGTGATTGAGAATGATGCACCTGTTCCTAAGCATGTTCCTCTCCACCGACCACCTCCTCTCCCTACAGAATTTCACAAGACACTAGAGACACTTTCGTCGCAATCAGGAAAAGATACTCCTCCTGCTACCTCTACTGAATCACCGTCCAAGACATGATTTGCACCCACTTTTGATCTTTGGTTTATCAATTTGACCATATTTTTCTTTTCTATGTTGAACTGTTGTAGTTTGCATGAACTATTTTCAGACTTGAAGCAGTTTTTTTTGGTAGAAAAGCTGAGCTTCTAAATAACTTGAATGGTTTGGAATAACAAGTGTTTCTTGTTTCAATTTACAAGTAAATAATATTATGCATGGAATAATTTAGTTCACAGATTCTTAATTAATATTTTATTTATTTATCTGGATTACACCACTGTCGAATATGTCTACATAAATAAAGTGAAGTACTATTCCAGTGAGTCCGCAGGACGGTTTCTTTCTCCAAAGACGTTGAAACTGCATAATTAACATTTTGTCTCGTTGACCTTCTTCCAAACTGAAATTTCAAGAATTCTGTTTGGTCTATCAAAATTTTCCCATCTGAATCACACACTTACCATTACTTTATTTTTCATATGCTCAGGGATACATATCCCATTTATAACATTAAATGGCCCAGTCAGAATATTAGGTTTTCAAAAGTTTGCTTAATCACACATGAAGATGATGATAAGAAGTCATGTCAGGAGTAAGTTAGAAATCCTGCATTCTATCATCAACCCCTCCATCATTCTACTTTTGCGATTTCTTGGTTTTAAAACATCCCAAATTTAATATAAATTTCCATTATTATATACATTATGCGATGTTTGTTTGACATAACTCGCACATCCTTGGCAATATATTTCTCTACTTTACTTTCTATTCTCAACTCTGAACTTATTCTATAATTTCATTTGCAACACACCCTTATTTTATATTCAATATTTAAGATGTCTTGAATTTAAAATGACTATTTTTCATTTTAGTTTTTGATCAACTATATGTATATAGTAAATATTTAATCTCTATAAATAAGTTTAAAACGGTGGTCATCACGTTATACGTATAAAATTTCTCCATAAAGTGTTTTACAAAATTGGCAACAAAAGCACTCTTCAAGATGATGAAACTTTCCTTAAGCAAATATATGAAATGTAATTAACTAAAAAATATGTCAGACCGAAGTTTGGATTATAAGAAAAGTAAGAGTGAATTATTAATAAAATGTATGATAATTTATATTTCACTACAAAAGCACAATGCTTAATGACGTTTATAATTTAATAAAAAGTAAAACTTCAAACAATAAGAACATGCAGACTATAGTTTCCAATTGACAGTGAAGATGTTTTTTTATCAGCATACTAAGGGAATTTGAAGAAACCATTGGCTTGAAAGATGGAGTCGTACAAGAGGATGGATTCCAAGTGCCTGAAAATTGAAAAATAAAATGCAACGAATGTTAGTTATTCGAAATGTGTACATTAAAATAAACAAAATTCCCATTCTTATTCACTAGAAAAATATAGTTGATATGTTTAAAATTTGGAGTAATAAGAATAATAATCAAGTTAATTAAAAAAAAAAAAAACTAATGATAGATAAAAAAAACTATGGAAAAGAACATGATTTCACGGTAGCAAGGGAAACCATTGTTTTTTTATAAGACCATCAAGTGTTGAACATCAATGATGTTATTGCTATTTTATTTCGTAATCATGCAAACTTTTCATTCAAATTTTGAAAAAAGGTTGTCCAGGACATAGTTTTATTATTACTTTTTAAAGTAAATAAACACTAAATGCATTCAACATTCAAACAAGCAAGAAATCATGATCTTGATTAGTTAACATGCATGTTTACACATTTAATTGCTCTTGCGCAATAAATCTTATGTCTTTGACATAACTAGTTTCAAAACTAACTAATTGAATTGTAAAGATTGGTTCAATATTTAACATACAAATTATACGTTAGTTTTATTTTAATTAATTAAATGTTGTAGAAATAATAAAAAAGATATATGATAATGCACATATAATATACAAAGAGAGCATAATTATATAATATTATAATATTATTACCTGCTAATCTTTCTCGAGCTTAAGCACTCTAGCAAAGATTGCTATCTTGACATGAACATTGTCTTCTAAATTATTTAAGAAGTTGAAATATGCACGTTGCCATGAACGTTTCAATAAGAGCGAGCCAAATACCATCCAAAAGCTTATAATAAATCCAATTGCCATACTTATAAAAAAGTCATTATTGAACAACGAATATTCATCTTTATCTTTATGAACTTTAACATTTGGTTCTTGTGTTGACCCACCTTCAATACATAATTTCTCAAGTGGTGGTCCACAAAGATCAAGATTATCTTCATAAGTGGATGTACTAAAACTTTGTAATTGTGTACCTGTTGGGATTTCTCCAATTAGATGGTTATGTGATAGATCTAGCACACCAAGTCCATAAATTTGAGCAAGACTTGAAGGAATTGAACCAACAAGTAGGTTTCTTGACAAATCAAGAAAATCAAGTGATGCTAGCTTTCCAATGTTTGAAGGAATTTTTCCAATCAAATTGTTTCTCGATAAATTCAATGAAATCAATCCACTTAATTTCTCTATTTCTACAGGAATTTCTTCTGAGAAATGATTACTTGAGAGATCAATGCTTTTTAAAAGTGACAAACCTTCATTCATAAAAATATGTTTTGAACCTTTCCATGTCAACCATGCATTTAAGTCAAATGACATGCTTTGGTTAAACCAATATGAATGACTTTCATAATATATGGAAGATGTTAATTTAGCCATTGAAGTAAGGTTCTTTATGCATTTAGGAATTTTTCCAGATAAGTTGTTTATTGAGAAATCTAAGAGATGAAGGTTTCTTAGACAACAAACCTTAAATGGTAAACTCCCAAAGAATTGATTCTTTCTCAAACTTAAAAATTTCAAATCTTCCTTTGTTCCAATCCAATCAGGGATAGATCCCGATAATTTATTTTCTGACATATCAAGCATTACTAGATTTGTGCAATTTCTTATGGACAAAGGGATTCCTTCTACTAAATTGTTGTTACTCAACAACAATGCTTCAAGATTAAGAAGCCATCCCATTGAAGTAGGAATTTTTCCTCAAAAGTTATTATGACTCAAATCTAAATAAACTAGTGAGCTCATTTGTCTCCAACAATCTGGGATATCTCCGGATAAATGATTATACGAAATGTCTAATTGTTCTTGAATTGAAATTGTACCATCTCTACATAAAAATGAAAGATGATTTGAAAATTTATTTTTTGATAAATCAAGAATATGAGAATTCCGTAGAAATAGAGGAATAGAACCTTCAAATTGATTTGATCCAAGTAACATGGATGTAGAAACATATGTTGATGAAACATTTGGAATTGTACCTTGTAGATTATTGTTTGAAATATCCATTGTCATCACTTTTTGTAGAGGTAATTTAGCCCAAAACCATTCAGGAATAATATCTGATATTGTAGCATTTGAAATGTCAATATTAACAAATTTTTCTTGCGACTCCAACCATTTGGGAAATGTTGGACCTAGCTTGCAAGATCCCAATTCTATTGTTAACAATTGAAAAGGTGGGACCCAGTTTTGGGTAAATGCCAAGCGCAATGAGTTGTTAGATAAGCCCAAATGTTGTAACTTAGACATATTAGCAAAGTGGTAGTCAGTCAACACACCCTTTAAAGAATTTGAATCCATGTACAGGCACTCCAATGTAGGTGGAAATTGAATCTCCTTAGGAATCTCTCCATTTATCTTATTGTGGCTAAGATATAATGTTTTCATAGATGTGAATATGGAGAAGTCGGGTAAGGTGCCATTGATTTGATTGCCACTTAGACTTAATTGTTCCAATGAATATCTAGCACATCCAGACAATGTGAGAAATTATCATCGGAAGCTCATCACTTAAGTTATTATCGGACATGTCCAAGGAGAGTAATGAACATGCATCCCCAAATGATTTTGGAATTCCACCTTCTAATGAACTTGAGCTGATTGACAAACTCTCCAAAGTAGATGGTAACTTTACACCTTCAGGTATCCTTCCACTTAACCGATTTGAATCAAGAAACAATGTTTTCAAAGAGGTGAATACTGAAATGTCAGACAAAGTGCCAGTGATCCGATTATCTCCCAAATTCAAATCTTGCAATGAGTGTTTAATGCAACCACTGGACAAATTACCAAGAATGTAGGGAAGGTGTTCAGGCAAATAGTTTGAAGCCATGTTTAGAGATTGTAAGGTGCATATATTTGTGAAAGATTTAAAATCCATGACCTTGAAATTATTATGAGAGAGGTCAAGATGCCTAAGCGAATTCTTGAGCGTGCCAAAATGACTTGATGTGGAACTTTCTAAGAAGTTACCCTGAAGGTTAAGGTCAATAAGGTTGGAAGTGATGTTTGACACCCACTGGAATACCATTGGTGACGTTAAGGTGTTCCAACTAAGATCAAGGACAGAGAGGGAAGTAGAAGAATTGAACTTAGACGGTTTGGATGAGAGAATGAAATGATCGGAAAGACTACCATCAACTAAACTTAGTTGTCTTAGTTTGGGTAGCTTGGCAATCACTTGCAGCCAATTATTAGAACGATCAAGAATCGATACACCTATCAAGGAAAAATGGGTTAAAAAAGGGAGATTTGAGAGCCACTGACCTCCATCTTCAATTTTTATACCTTCTCCTCCAAGATAGAGCTGTTCCAACTTGGTGAGATTTCCAAGTTCGGACGGTATATTTCCTTCAAAATTATAGCAGTTGAGACCAAGATGTTGTAATTGGGAGAGATTTCCAAGATAAGATGGTATATTTCCTTCAAGATAATTGTACCCAAGATCAAGATGTTGCAACTGGGAGAGATTTTCAAACTCACGAGGAATTGAACCGTTCAGATAATTCGAAGCAAGATTTAAGTATTTCAAATGAGAAAGAGAGCCTAACTGCCTTGGAATTTCTCCATGAAAACTACATGAAGAGAGATCAAGGTATTTCAAGTTTTTGAGAGAACCAAGAAACTCTGGGATTCTTTGATATCGAAAAGAATTGAAACTGAGGTTCAAATATTGTAATTGTGGCAACTCCATCAACGACTTGTGGATCTCTCCGCTCATATATTTATAAGAGAGTTTATCATAGACATATTCTCCGAATTCAACATCAACACGAATCTCGCCGGGAAGGTGGAGGCTTAGAATATGATCGGTGAGATTGGTGCAGCGAATCCCCTCCCATTGGCAGCAGTGAGGAGTGGTCCAAGAAGAGAGCATGCCGAAGTCATCAACAATGGCAGCCTTGAATTGAAGCAGTGCTTCCCTCTCCTCTGGAATGCATCTCATTTTCTGTTCACCGTGAACAACCTGCGACACCACACACAGCAGAAACATCATCAATCTTAGACCAACCGGATTCTTCATTGACGTTGTTGTGGGCGTTATCATCACACACAAAAATTGATAGATAAAATGCACTGAGTTCTAAAACTGGATTGGTATTGGTGACTTGAGCACCGACAATTGCCAAAATATATAATTTTAAAATTCTACTTTTGTAATATATAAATTATATATCACCAAGTTGCGGATACTCAATTAATTGCTGCTGATACTCAATTGATATATTAAAAGCACACAATTACGTTTTTAATATGAAAGTTTTAATTTTAAGGTTTGGATAAACAACACGTGTCTAATATTAGAAATTGTCACATATATTTATTAAAAAAAGTAAAACATATAATTCAACTCAAAAGAATTTTTTTATCTTTTACCTTTATTTTATAAGTTTAAAATTCTTAGTCTTCAAGACTAATATCATACCTTAATAATAATAATAATATTATTATTATTATTATACCTATCCCGTCCAACAAATATATTATTTACCTTGTATTTGGATAAATGATTTCAATAGTTTTAAAAAAATTGAAATACCTAGTAATTAAATTATCTTAATTTTTTAAATAATTATTGGATGAAGTAAATGAAATATTTTACATTTCAATTTTATTGTTTGGATAAAGCAATTTAATTTCTAATTTATAGTAAATTCAACTCTAGTTTTGAATCTAACTTAACTTAGCTCGACCACAGCTGGTTTGACCTAGGTCGATTCGAATTGATTCTACCTCACTCGATTCGAATTGATTTAGCCCAAGTTAATTTGACTCAACCTACAACTAAGTTAGATTAGTTTAAACCTTATGTCAAGGATAACTCAATTCGACCTTCAGCCTTTGTCAACCTAGCTCAAACTTCAGCAACAACCAACTCAGCTCAAAACCATCTCGTTTAGACCTTTGGTCCGGGTTGACTTGACTTGACCATATTGGTCTGAACCGACTTGGCTCAACTTTTGACACGGGCGACTAGGCTCGACCTTTAACCTAGATCAACTCGGTTCAGATCCATCTCGTCTCAAGGTCGACCCAACTTGATCTTCGACCAGAGTCGACTTGGTCTAGAGCCATCTCGTTACGGCCTTCAACCAAAGTCGACTCTGCTCGACCTTTGGCCTGGGTCAACTTTGCTTGGCCTTCAGTTTGGGCTAGCTCGGCTCAACTCGACCTTCAACCGAGCCAACTCTGCTGGACCTTCAGCATGGGCCGACTCGACTCGACTTTTTTGACTTGTGGACTTTTTTTGTTCTGAGCAATGAACGATCCCACAAGTTGAGAAATTTCAAATTCTACTATTTTATTTATTTGAAATACCTTTTTAAAATTTCTTAATTTCAATTTTCTTTTAATTTTCTCATCAAAACATGTCAATTTTCTTGAAGAATTTCAAATTCTCTAAATAAATGAATTACTCTATTAAATTACTTCATCCAAACACACCATAAAGTGTTTGGTTGAACAAGGCTCAATTAGCATTATTAGTCCTAAATTGGCTAAATAATATTAATAGATATATTTGTTAGTGTAGTTATCGTGTATTAACAGAATACATGGTCAAATCTGGGTAGTTTGATTAATATCCTTTTATATCATATATCAACAGAAATGGTTAACCTAGTCAAAAAATATATTATTATTATCATGTTGATTTATCATAAAAATGGTTAGTTTTTAGGGTTAAATATGTTTTTGGTCTCTTAATTTTCAATGAAAATTGCAATTAATTTCTTTTCAAAACGTTGATCCAATTTAGTCTTTCAACTTTAGAAATGTGTGACTGTAGTTCTTTTAAGCAAATTTTTTTAAGTTTATTTAACGTTTAACGTGGTTTTTGACTAATACCAAAGCATAAATATATCAAATGGTGTAAACAACTCAAATATTACCATAAAACACGTTAGAATAAAGTCATGTAGTGTAATGTTTGAACTAAAAGCATCACTTGAGTTTTATATATGATTTTTAGTGTAATGTTTGAATAAAAAATTACAAACAACAAAATGTAACGTCCCATTTAATTACTAAACGAAATTAAAGGAAACGTCACGCGATAAAAGTATAGCAGTGTAGTCTTGGGGTCCTTAACACAACCCCTACAAAAGCCGGGCACATCACGATGCCAAAGGAAAGCTGAAAGCACAACTAACAAAGAATGTAGAGTAGGAAAACACGTAAAACGATACAAGGGCCGTAGCCCTAGAGATAACATGAATAAAATAACTCTAGCCCCGATGGCTAAGCAGCGGGATCGCCATTCCCTTGTCGACCACGAGAACCTCGCCCATCTGCTCCCATCAATCAAATTGATGATCATCGCAAGAAAGAACAGCCACATACAATACAACCATGCAACAAAACGGGTAAGGTAGAGCCAACACATAATCATCATACAGTCAAATACATCATCATCATCCCATATCCATATAGCAACCAAACATGTTACGACTCTTCATTCAATACACTACGACTCGACTCGACTCATCCGGATACGTATAACTTGGTCGGATTCAGCGGATGCTTGCACTTGTGGTGGATACCTCTGCTCGACCCTGA
>Ga0214545_1003764_pt1:0-27500 | contig 28747 bp, 13 predicted proteins | sample CNSS4metaG_FD_160064 | JGI IMG/M metagenome (GOLD analysis project Ga0214545, IMG submission 160064) | Root nodule microbial communities from cowpea collected in UCLA plant growth center, Los Angeles, California, USA - CNSS4 | ecosystem: Host-associated > Plants > Roots > Nodule | place... | reverse complement strand
AATATTTTTAATTTTTTTTATCTTATTTGTGTTGTATTTTTTTATATATTATATATATATATATATATATATATATATATATATATATATATATATATATATATATGTGTGTGTGAGATTATGTATTTGTAATATATTCTACTCGAAGTTATAAAATTTGACCTCAGTCTTTATAGATATTTAAATCTTTGGTATTATTCTATAAAGTTCATTTTTTTTAGTCCTCATAAAATATTACTCCTTAATATCATATTTTAATAATTTTTTAATTTATAGTATTTTAAATTCGGTCTAAGAAAAAAAACAAAAAACAAAAAATCATTTAAATTGTTATGAATACTACCAAAAATCTCCAAAACATATTGTTTTACCACGAGCTCTAATTCAACAACCTTGATGTCTTACATTTTCTTAAATACAGTAAATTATGGATAGTACTTTTAATAATATAAATATAACATGTTAGACACATGACAACAAACGGAACTTACTCGAGTTTCATTATTTTATATTTAATTTTTATATTTTCTCTTTTACAATAAAGTGTACAAAATTTTTGTCACATCTTTATTTTCATCGAATAACATATATAATTTTATGTATAATTTTGTGTTCATACCGTACCACTTTTTTTATACTTAAATATTAATTAATTGTTTTTAATATTAAAATAAAAATTAAATTAAAAGAAATATAATATTATTAAATATTAAAAAAAAATATATTTTTAAATCTTTGATCTCAATTATTTATAAATAAATTATAATAATATAAACTTCAAATCAGAATACCAATTAACAATTGCATAAAAAGGAAATAATGATATAAAATACTTCACAACCAAAACATTTATAATTTTTACAAATATCAAAGAAACAAAGTTGATAAAATTAAAAAATATTTAAAAAATTATAAAAATAAAACAAATATTCAAATTTTAAAATATTTTAAATATCTCCTTACTAATACATTTTCTTATATCCTGATAAATATTATATCTAACGAAATTGCACAAATGAAAAATATAAAATTAATTATAATTCAAATTTAGTTATAAATCTTTCGTTTTTTTAATTTTTATCTATGTTGGATATTGCGAAAAAGATTTGTGATATTACAGTTAATAAAATCTTTATACAATTGTGATGATAAAATTACATTTATAAAAAAGAATTAGAAAATAAAAATAATTATATAAAAATCATCAAAAACAATATTTTACGTAATAAAAATATTAAAAAAAATTATGCACAAAAGAAAAAATATATAATTAATGATATGATAAAATGAAAAAAATTGAGGAAGTTTTCTAAATATATATGAGAATAACCAAACCATTGAGAGATAATGAAAGTTGTTTTAGAAAACACAGCTTTCTAAAATAAAACAAATGGTTAAGGATCAAAAAGCATAAGAAGATAAAATTTTATATCATCTAGTAAATGACTTACATGATTGAACACTTAAGAGTCAACCTTTTCTATCCAAAAAAAGATAAACAATAAATAAAAGTATTAAAAAAGAGCAAAAAGAATTAAAAGTGAGACCTTAAATCTATTTTATTCACTGAAATTGCTAAGACCATTTGAACATAATCATATAAAAAGAAGAAAAAAAAGTACAATCAAGGTTCGGTAAGCAGGATAGTACTATAGAGATATGTGTGAATTTTGTAAGTATTGAATAAGCCAAACAATTAAAAAAAAGGAGAAAGAGAATTATATATCTATATATTAAGATTGATATTGGAATGGGGATGGGATGAATGTGTACATATCCATCTCGTCCACGTACTCAATTGAAAAAATCAAATATTCATGGTCAATGTATGAATTCTCCGTCAAAACAAAGATAGGTTTAGACAACAGCCAATGTTTATTTGCCATTGTAATTCGTGAAATATAAATGACACGTATACACTTGGTAGACCTACTAAAATCAAGGGTTTCAAATTCACTAAGGGTGTGTTTGTATTGGAGTGTGAATTTGAGGGAGAGTGAGTAAATAAATTTGATGGGATGGAGAGAGAATTGCGTTGTTTTTTTGATTAAGAGATATATAGTGTGATTTGAGTATGTATGATGAAAATTTGTGAATTTGTGTAAGATGTGATGATATGATAGATTAAAAAAATATTTTAATGGATAAAATTATATAACTATCATTTTACCCTCAAGAATAAATGTGATATAATTTTAAATGTAAATAATGAAAACGATATTAAAATTAAATTAACATTGGTATTTATAATTGAAAATAAAAGTTAAAATTGGAAAGATAAAATTAAAATTAAAAGGGAATTGTTGGAAAGAAAGTTTATTATATTTTTTAAATAGTATAGTGGTTCTATGTTTGTTTCTCATCCACCAAACAAAATATACCCAATTAAACAACTTATAATTGACAATTATAATTGACAACTTAAATTATCTACCAAATTAAAATTCATTTAATAACTTAAATAATAATTTTTTAATAATATTTATTTTATTTTACTTTATTTTAGAATAGGTAGTAAAATGCATTCGGAATCCATTTCCTCTCCCAAAATCCCGTCCCTCTTTTTCTATGCCAAATAAAATGAGGTTATTTTCTACTTTGTACATAACCTTAATAGTATGTCCTCACAAATTTATTCTATATGAAGGATGTTTCTCACTTAAATCATTACATGCGAATCACTTCACAACCATGGAAACAAACAGCACACACAATTACAAATCCAACCTCACATTAACACGTGAAAGTAAACCTCCCAAAACAAACATACACTTAGTGTTAATATGTTCTGATACATAAACTGATGATGATAAAAAACAGTTTGGAAAGTGAGGTTTGCAACCACCCATATATACTTTAAATTAAGATTCGGTGTTTGTACACTTACAATATAGAGACTCTAAGTACTCTAACATGTTAAAAGGTAGGATTTAAGCCTAACTCAAGCTTCACAAACTGGTTTGTAAGGTAATAATTTCACTCAATTATACATTGTAAATTGGCCTTATCTCTAGTCGATGTGAGACTTCTAACGCCACATTCAATCTAATTCAACCTATTAACTACAGCCAATTCTTTTCTTTGAGTTAACCACAACCCCAAACACCCCAAACCATTCCTTTGATACAAAACCATTTGAATGAATGCTAAATTTGTCTTTTAGAGTGCCACGGTGTATTGCACTATGCAACAGTCAGTGTGTGACATCAGAAAATGTTCTTGACAGTCGTGAATTTACTTAAGGCCAAAACTTTTTTATATTTGTTTTCACTCACAAAATCTAAATTTAGAGAAAATTAAACTTTACATAAGAAAAAAAAAACATGTCGAAGAAAAAAATTTGAATCGATGCTTTACATAAAGAAGGAAAAATTGTCTGGTTTTTATTTATGAGTGTATTAAGATTTTTGTATTTAGATCTAGAATCGAAATAAATGCAGAAAGGAAAAGAAGAAGCAGCAGAGTAGTAGTAGTAGTAAATAATAAAAGAGGAAGTAGTAGCAACACAATACCATTGATTCGCTTGGTACTTTTTCATTTATGATATCGATGGAAGTTAATGTTAACGACAAAATTCAGAGGCATAGTTTCCCTACGCCAAGTATTAAGGTTCGTCAAATGAACAATCGCTATCACTTCTGATACGAAACACGGGGTTGACTGAATCTGAATGTCATAAAAGAAAACAATAAAAATAATAAAAATAATTATAATATGCCCAAGTTGTGTCCTTTCTCTCTTGAATGTATGGTTGTCGTAGACAGCTACGTATAGAGGTCCTGGTAATGCAGTATGAGCAATATTATCTACCTATCTATCTGCACTGCAAACTGACGATTCTGCATGCTGCTGCTGTTGCTGCTGCTGCTTCTGCTGCTGCAAGTGCCTGAATACGAAGCCGTCTTTGATTCTTAGATCTTAACAATAATAAATGAAAATAATTTATTATTTTATGTGAAAACCGATGATTCAGCATGGTAGCTCTCAGTGCTACTATGTCCCTATTACTCAATAGTTTTTCCCATCCAAATCTCTCTCACCTTCTTCACCTTTCATATATGCTCATGCATGCCAACCTTCTACCCTCTCTGCTACACTACTCTTCATTATTTATGATGCATTCATACATACATTTGGAGTCGTGAACTTCTGCATTATTCTTACATGTCTAAATAATTCAATATTAAAACTCACTCTTCACTTCATTCTTCTATAATCTTTTTTATAGGTTTCAAGATTATAGCATGCTTAGTGATATTAGAGTTGTTTGATTTTTAGTTTATATGACTTTTGCATGGATGTATATCTTTTAAGGAAAATGATTTTTCACCAGTAAATTTTGATAATTTTCTTTTACAATCTTAGATGTCATTTTCTAATTGATTTTCATTTTTTATTTTCTCTTTCTCAATATTTCAAAATCACTTAAGAGATGACACCTCATATTATAAGAGAAAGTTGTCAAAATTTAGTAGCCAAAATATCATTATCTTTTTTCTAATAAGAACATAACTACTATTTAAAATATATAGTTCACTACTAAAAAAACTCATATTTTCTGCCAATTTTGTTTTGAATTTTTTTTCGCAGGAAATACCTACAAATTTTGTTGTGAAATTTTTTTTGCAAGAAATTGCTACCAATTTTCTTGCAAAATATTTTGTATATAAAACACTTTTCACAACAAATTTTGTAGGAAATGATTACCCACGAAAAAATTACTTGCCAATTAAAATTCTTAGAAAAAATGGCAGAAAAAAGTCTTTTCTTCCAATTTTTTTAAACAAATTTGCAAGAAAAATCTCATGTAATATGGGAATTTCTAGTAGTGGTTGCATATTCAAGATTTTAAAAATTTAAATTATTGATTAAACAGGATTTGAATATGTAATATAGTTATATATTTTAATTTTAAATCACAACCTAGTGATTAATATAATATTACTTAAGTAATACCTCACATCGCTTAAGCAAACGTAAGTTACTTGAGCAATAACAGTTCTAGAAAAGGAATGGGCTCTCTCAAATATTTTGAAACTTGATTGATGATAATTACTTTTTACGCCACATTGGTTTCTTCCTACACCTCCATGGCAGTGTTGGAAACGTCTAAAGTTGTATATTGGATTGTAGAATTTCGAAACATATTTTGAATTGCTCCATTCGATCTTTAATTACATTCTAGATTTTGAAATTCTGTAAACCAGAAATATATTTAGAATTATAAAGAATATATTTTAAATTTTGCAATCCATACTCATATTTTTAATGGATGATCTAAAATATATTTTTTATTTACGCAATTCAGAAACATATTTTAGATAATATAATCTAGAAATCATTTTAGATTGTATAGCTTTTAATACATTTTAAGATCTGGAAATGCATTAAAATTCATACAATTTGCAATACATTTTTAAATTGTGTAATTTATACTATATTTTTAGATTTTAAATTGCATAATGGTGAATAGATTTCAAACTTAAAGAAAGTTAGAGTTTTCTCACTGTTATTGAGGTGCGCGGAGAAGAAAGGGAGGTGCTAAAAGAAATACCTAATTAATTCTGATGTGGGCCAACTTTACCCTTTAAATGGACAAAAACGTTACGGATAATCCAATTAGACGTGAAAGCTGTTTCTTGCATCCGGAGCTCATAAGGTGCAGAAAAAATTATAATTAAAAAGTAAGATATCATTGTTACATAGAAATAGAAAAATGCAAGTTTGAGGTGGGAATGGGTTTGGTTACTGTGAAATTTTAAATACAAAAAGTAACTGGGTGATTTTTTTACAATAGATGTGTCTTAAAAAGTAATTTAAACGATGAAAAATTAATATATTGTAATTATGTTTAGGAAACATTGTAGTTATATTTTAGTTATAAATATTCAATTACTTTGAATCAACTATCTAAATTGAGAGATGTATTCATCTAGACATAAATAAAAAAAACCACATGTCTAACTGTCCTTCGTAGTTGAAATTGGTTTTTGATTTAAAGACAAAAATGTCGTTTGGGTTCTTCTATTCATTAAAAATAAGAAAGAACATACTTATGTAAATATAAAATTATTTTATTATATGAAAATTAAAAAATTAAAAAAAATTAAAAAAATTATTTAAAAATTGGAAGCAGAAAGTCCTATTGACTAGGTCAATGGGTACTTGATTGGATAGGTGAATTATTTAAAAAATAAAGCTAACAACTTAAATTTGTTGAGTGAATTGTATATGTGATACCATAGATGAGAAAAAGTCGTACACTTTATTTAACACATGACAAGTTGGTTTTTTCACTTGAACTTTTCAATGAGTTTATTTTAAATCATCTGAATTTAAAATTAATTTTTAGTTAAAAGCATGTTTGAATTATATTTTTAAATTATAATATAATTAATAATATTTTTTTATTTAGATGATATTTTAAGATTTTAAATAGTTATATATATATATATATATATATAATTTATATAATAATTACTATCAGAAATAAGTATTTTCGTTAAAAATTAAATTTGAAAGATATAAGTACAGCTCAACATAAAAATAATTATACCAATTTATTTAGTTGTTAAATTTATTGATTTAAAATAATTTAAAGAGGAAAACAATAAATTAATTATACTACAGAGAACAGCTAATGTTATGCTAATTTATATTGTTTATCTTGTAAAAAATATAATAGAACAACAACAGTATTTCTTTAGAGAAAAGATGGTTTGACACGGTTCACCGTTCTGAAGGAGATAGCATTGTTGAATAACAATAATATATTAAACTAAGTTATTTAATTAAATTATAAATTGAATCATTGAATAAGAAATTAATAAAACGAGGTATAACTGTTTTTATAAGTGAGGATCCATATTCTTTCTGGCTTTTCAGTTTGACCTTAACATTGGGTTCACAACAAGTCAAGCTTGTAGAAGAAGCAACAACATCACGAGATACGTTAGCCATACGTCACCAAATACGTCAATAAAACAACCTTGGTCATGCATGCAATTATAAATACCTCTTTCTTGGTACCGTTCCCTCACTCCTCCATTTCTCATCTCTGATCCAAATACTGTAACAGATTGAAATGGCTTCACAAACTGAAGTTGAGCATCCCAGAAAGGCATTCGGATGGGCAGCGAGGGACCCTTCTGGTTTTTTCTCACCTTTCAATTTCTCCAGAAGGTTCCCTAATCACTTCAATCAACACAAAAAAAAATATGTTAAGAACACAGTTAATTGCTGTAGCCACTTCACTAACAGATTCAGTTTTTGCTTTGCAATTTCTTTTTCAGAGAAACCGGTGAAAAAGACGTTGCATTCAAAGTGCTGTATTGTGGGATATGTCACTCTGATCTCCACATGGCAAAGAACGAATGGGGCAATTCCACCTATCCACTAGTCCCAGGGTATATACTTTAAAACAACCGCTAACTATAAATTAAGGTTTTGTTATATTAAGTGACAGATACAGTTTTGTTCTAATAATTTAAAATGGTGCAGGCATGAGTTGGCTGGGGTAGTGACAGAGGTGGGAAACAAAGTAGAAAAATTAAAAGTTGGGGACAGGGTGGGTGTGGGATGCTTGGTTGATTCCTGCGGCACCTGCGAGAATTGTTGTGAGAATCTTGAGAATTATTGTCCACAATATACTCTCACATATGGTGCCAAATATAGAGATGGAAGCATCACATATGGAGGCTACTCTGATTGGATGGTTGCAGATGAACACTTTGTGGTTCGAATTCCTGATGGCTTACCACTTGATGCTGCTGCACCTCTCCTCTGTGCTGGCATCACAGTTTATAGCCCTCTCAGATATTTTGCCCTAGACAAACCTGGTCTGCATGTGGGTGTGGTTGGTCTCGGTGGACTGGGCCATATGGCTGTAAAATTCGCCAAAGCTTTTGGGGCCAAGGTCACGGTAATAAGCACATCACCTTACAAAAAGGAGGAAGCAATTCAACATCTTGGAGCTGACTCTTTTCTGATAAGCCGTGACCAAGATCAGATGGAGGTGTGTCCATATATATATTCATAGGTTAAGAACGTTACATATTTATCAATAGATACTGAAAAGCGAGAATGTGTCAAAAAAGAGTTAATTCTGATTATTTTGTAGGCTGCAAAGGGTACTTTGGATGGTATTATCGACACAGTTTCGGCCGTTCATCTTCTGCTACCTCTGATTGGTTTGCTGAAGTCTCATGGAAAGCTTGTAATGCTGGGTGCACCGGAGAAGCCTCTGGAGCTGCCAATCTTTCCTTTACTTTCTGGTAAGCAAGTGATTTAGAATAATATACAGATGCATATGCATATTCAGAAAGTTTATTAAATCAGTATTTTGATGTTAATAATAAGTGCTTGGTTTGGTAGGGAGAAAGATAGTAGGTGGAAGTTTGATCGGAGGAATAAAGGAGACCCAAGAGATGATGGACTTTGCTGCGAAACACAACGTAAAACCTGACATTGAAGTCATTCCTATTGATTATGTGAACACTGCAATGGAGCGTCTCCTCAAAGCAGATGTGAAATACAGATTTGTGATTGACATAGGAAACACTCTAAAACCAAGCCCTTGAAGCTTTTGCCATTCACATTTTCTGTGAAAATGTGATAGATAGATAGCAGTTGGCTTTACCATTTCTCGAGAAGTTAATTTCCTGTTTGTGTTTTGTACTGTTCTTTCAGCAATTGCAACTTCATACGAATACCAGCGTTGTTTTTATTTTCTTTGCCATGTTTCAAAATTCAAATGTCAATTTTCTATAAGCAAAATAATATTGATTTTCAAAGAGTACAAGAGGTAAAGGATTGGGATTTTCATTCCTTTTCTTAAGTTTTAAAAGGTATTTGTTTTTATTGCACTTGCGACAAACAGTACTAGAATTTTTTTATGAATTTTTTTACAAATTTATTAAAAGGAATTTTAAAAAAGGATTTATTTTTTCTATTTTTTAATTGACAAATAATTTTTATTTATAAATAATTCTTTAAAGAATAATTATTTCTTATAAAATTATTAAATTTGTAAATATTTTTACGAAAAATATTTTATACAAAATATTTTAAAATAATTAATAAAAAAATTATAAAATTATTTGTAAGTATTTTTTTAAATTAAAAAAATGATTTTTTAGCGGCGAAAACCTTAACTATAAATAAATATGGTCATTCTCTTACTATGAATTTTCTAATACTTTCTGATCCACCATTTATGCTATTAAAGTATTAAAATGGAATTTAGTGGAGTAGGTCAATGAATTATCTCACTTAACACGTAACATTTGACTGGAGCAAGAAGTTATGACATTAATGATAATCCATCTGGTGAATGAAAAAATAATAATAAAGCTATCAAAATTTTGTAATAGAACACAACCTTTGATTTTCCATAGAACACATGTTGAATTGTATTTATTTTTAGTATTATTTTAGTAGAAATAAGACTGGGAGATTAAAAAACAATAATCCAATTAAATTAATCAATTAAACTAACGAATTAAATCTCGATACAATTGGTATTCAATTATCAATATTCAATCGATTTATAATTTTAATTCTAATTTTAGAATCACAAATTATTATCACAAAAATTAAAACCAAAATTAAGAAAGAGAAGAAGCCATTCAAATGAATGAAAATTTAGATCAAACTTAATTTGGGTTGTTTAACAATGATTTCTCTATTACATACTAACAAGAATGCGGCAAAAGAATAATAAAATAAATTCTGCAATTGATTATTCACTAACAAAAAAAGTTTAACTACTCTTTCGGATTCCTCCTTTTTGTTAAAAATGTTAAATTGTAGGTTAAGTTTTTTTAAGTTTTAATTTGATACAAATTTTTAAAAAATTGATACAATTTAGTTTCTTCGTTAAATTTTTTGAAATAATCAATATTTTTTTATTAAATTTGACCACTATAATTATGTTAATTATATCAATAAAATAAATTATTTTCATTAAAAATTTTAATTTTTATGTATAAAGTCAACTTTCGAAAAAAAAAAAAATATATATATATATATATATATATATTTTTAAAGTTTAATTAATTTTTTTTTGTATATTCATATTATAATTTTATTTTTAATTTTTTATTATATTTTAAGAATATATATTAAAAGATAAAAAATAAATAAAACAAAAATAACAAAGTAAAGAAAAAGTATTAAAAATTAAAAAAAATTGAAAAAAAATATATAAATATATACATATATATTTTCGACATTCAAAAATTCACAACCTTCATTGGATGTTGACGACATCCGATAATGTCCTTTACAGTAAGTTGACATCCGAAAGTAGTTTGGGAGATGAGATCTGTGTTACTCGATCAAATGGTCAAAGGGTATTTGTGGAAATTGAAATATCTTTAGGGTGCAAAAGAAAGTTGGGAGGTGCTGGAAGAAATCCCCCTAACCACATTGAATCAAATTTTCAAAAATTGAGACATTGAAACTAAAAAAATTGGAGAAACAACTTAACATTTTTGAACAAAAACAAAGACCAAAAGAGCAATTAAACGAAAAAAAATACAAATGGATAAGGTCGATAATCACAAAAATTATGTTGGTAAATTAAAATTACAAGGTTTATTAACAACCAAAATTTGTTAATAAAATGTTCATCAATAAATATTATCAACAAATATGAAAATTTATTGATAATTATCAACAATAAAAATCCATTGGTAGTTTACTACTAACTTGAATTCATTGGTAAATATCCATAGGTAAATATTGCGATTTGGTCTTACTCCTCTTACCTCTTATTCTTTATTATTTTTCTTCTTCTTTCTCTTCTTCTTATTCTTCTTCTTCCTCCTCCTCTTTGGTCTTTGTCGTCGTTACTGTTGTTGTGTCTATGATTGTTGTTGTCGTCATTATTGGTTTTGCCACATTTCCTCCTCCTTTATCATTGCCACCACCGTTGTTGCTAACATTGTTGTCATTGTTGTTACCATTGTTGTTGTTATCTTGTTGTCACTATTATTGTTGTTGTAATTGTTGCCTCCTCTTACTCGTCTTCCTCTTTCCCCTCCTTCTTCTTTTTTCTTCTTACTCATGTCCATTTAATTAATAATAAATGTTTCATCAAATTTGACAGAAAAATCGATGTCTGTTTTGTCGAGAAACTTACCAACAAAAAATACGATGAATTTACCAACAAATTTAAAAAAAAAAATTAATTATCGACAAATATACCAACGGATTTTAAAAAATATCTATTATCGACGAATTTTATCACAACATGGTCAAAGCCTAAAGCAAGAATTTTGACGTCTGCTTTATCGACAGAAATGTCTGCCGATAATAAAAATTATGAAATGCAAATGGATCTTTTTTGATAGATATTAGTTGACAATTAAAATCCTCAAATCTGATGGTAAATTACCTTTTATCGATAATTTTTTTTTCTATTGATAAATGTTATTTTACTGATGAATTTTTTTTTGTTGATAAAATTTTATCAGTAATATGATATTTTCTTGTAATGTTTATGTCTTATTTTAAATTGCAATTAGATCTTAAATAAACAATGAACCTAAACCCTATAATTTTGCAAATTGTGAAGAAATTATGGATTTATTATGAACTCTAATCATGTTTTGAAGTACAATTACAAAAGTCAATTCTATTCTGCATGATTCTCTTTATAAGCTTTAGAAAATATATCTCAATTTCTAAAAATTATAGAAAATATTACAGGAGTCCAAATCCGTTCACTTTGAAATCACTGGAAATGTAGCGTCTAATACAAATCTAATACAAGTAGAATAAAAAATATATTTATAAAGAATGTAAAATAAAAATAAAATGAGTTATAATGAATGAAATTGATTACTAAAATTAAAAAAAAAAAATGGAGTTGAAATCTGTGCTATAAAAAAGAGATAAATCTTGCAATCTACAAGAAATTAATATTTTAATAATTAAGTTATGATAATTTTTTTACAAGATGACATCTTTTAAATAATTTTAAAATAGAAAAGAAAAAAATAAAAAAAATAAAAAAATATTAAATTTTCAAAATTTAATTATTAAAAAATTATTTTCTAATATATGAATACGTTTTTCTCCTGTATCGAGGAGGGCATTTCAATCTAGACAACTCAGCACAGAACATGGAACTTATTCTATTGAAAGCTAGAGAAATATTTCATTCCTAGGCAATAACTGATTAGTATTAGTTTAATAGTTTAGTTTACCTTATCATATAATTAGATTGTTAAATCGTTAAGAAAACGTTTGACTAAAGGAACTAACTTTTGTGCTTTAAAAACTTTGGACCAGGCCCATCCAATAATAATAAATGACTATTTTTTTTAGCTTTCTTCTTACAACTCCAAATTTTTTTCTACACCTCCAAAAAAAGTTTAAATCATAAAAATATCACTTTGACTATTTAAGTGAAGCATCGCACATCACATTCCCAAAATTATTTTTAGATGTTGAAATTATAATGAATTTTAAATTATAACAGAATACAAAAATACATTTTAAAAATCAGATTGAATACACCTTTGTCCAATTTTGATTTTCCTTCATCTTGTCAAGCTAAGATTCATGTAGTAGAGTCCAATCTTGATGAATCTTGATGAACTTCAAATAGATATTCAAAAACTGCTCCAAGAAAATATTTATCACTCTTTCCTCTTTCTTTTGGATGAAAAAATTGTCTTTTCTAAGAGAAGTAGTGATCTGTTTATATGAATCAACTGCTGTTTAGAAGTACTAGTTGACTAGGTTATTGGACTAGTTAATTAGATTATGAAAGAATTTAAGTTCATGTTTCAAAAATAATCTAGTTGACTAGATTAGTATTCTAGTCGACTATCGAGACAATAAAACAACACTTTTAACTATCACACACATACCAGACATAACCTAATGATCTAATCAATTAAGTGTGAGACATTTAACACATACATCATGTTCACACACATATATGTCTTGTTTGAATTCCAACTTTTATATTATCATTCTTCCTGTGGATATCATAAAAAAAACACATAAGTTCACTTCGAAAAATAGGAACAACAAAAATTATCAAATCAATTTTTTATGTTTATATTAGTTTTCTTGTACTACTTCCTTGTATGACAGATTTTGATGAATACTAAAAAAGCAACATGATTATCTTTAAAATAATTCAATCTATCAAATTTTTTTAATAAAATTATTATTAACAGGTTGGTTTATTCATAAATAAATAGTACTCTTTTCAATATTTTATATTTTCTCTTGAAATTACTAAATCTAATTACAATATATAGATTAAGTTCTTAATTAAGAAAAGTCAATTTGAATAGTCAACTAAATAATCTTTGGGTATAAAGTAAATAAAGTTCACTTTGATCCATTCTTCTGGAGACCAAGAATGCATTAAGAGGTTTAATTCATGATGTTTTGTTAGAACAAAACATCTTCAATTATAGTAGGAAAATTAGTTTTTCGTCAGCAATAAGGAAGTTATTACGATAGTAATAACCTAATTTAGAGTTGGCATATGAATGAAGAGCCGATTTCACTGCTCCATCGTCTATTTCTTCTAACACGATACTTCTATGTGATATGTGAATGTTATCATACGTTGTGATTCTATTTATAGTACTATTGACATAATCTTTAAATATATTAGAGGAGGAATACCTGAAGAAGTAACAACTGTAGGAAAAAAGTTAGTAAAGATTAATGAAAATTTTTTTTAGACATGGTAAGAGTAGGAACTATGACCCCATTTTCATATTATTTTAGATAATTGTTAGCTTTAATTATCATTAACCTTTGATAAGTTTAATAATTACATATTTAATTTTTACATGTCTTCATGGTGATTCATGATAATATGGTTTTTAATTTGAGGTAAATTGAATTATTTTATTGGGTGTGTTATGCATATTAATTACAGATTATTTATTTAAAATATATTTGAGCAAATTTGTATGAGATGAAAAAAGATATACAGTAGAGAAATTATTAGTTTGTATAATGTTAAATTGGTAAATGCTTCAAAAAATATTAGTGAATTTCCACCATACAAAGTAATAGAAGTTTATAAGAATATTTCACTTTTCAAATAAATAATTAATTAAAAAAGATATTGCAATTTATATATAAATATTATATAGTTTATAAAGAATAACTATTTATACAAACAATTTATTTTTTTCAATTTTAAGAAATTAAAATCTCATTAAACACACTAAAATAATGTTTTATTAATAAATCCCACAATAATGGTAATTAATTTGTCTTTTTTTTACAATAATAATTCTTTTTCTTTTACTTGTCCATAAACTAATTTTTCTTGTGGTGATAGAATTGTCACGGGCACGAGGGATTCTGAAAAAAATAGACATTATACACAATTTTTCGGCTACATGAATACTCATAATAATTAATAACTCTTAATTCTTAATTTATGTTTTAGAATAAAATGTTAAAAAACAGATCTGTCTAATATTCTTAATGTCTAATACTCTTAACCACAAAGAGATCTGAATTGATTAATAAGTTTTTCACTTATTTAATGTGAATCTTGAAGGAGTCTTTAAGGTTTAAAACTCAATTAATCAATTTCGCAGTTCTGGGTTAATGGACTGTTTAAATCAATCAAGAAAGATTAAGAGAGAAAAGAAAGAATGAAGACACACAATTTATACTGGTTCGATTCAAGGCGAATCTACATCCAGTCTTCTCCTAAGTAACACACTTAGGAGGATTCCACTAAAGAGAAAGGATCCAAGAATTACAAGCACACCTATATAATTCTAGAACCTAAAACCCAAGAACTTGATCTACCAATCAAGAACTCCCCCTAGGAGCAATGCATCCACGCAATTGCACCTAGGCCTACACTTCACACAATGAAGCAACTGTAATCAGGAATACAATAAACAGAATCAAGAAACGAATACACCTATGTTGTGCAGATTTGACAATATGCTCCTTGATTCAAGCAAGACCCATCATGGTAGAATCAACTATCAATCTTCTTGGATCTGCACTTGAATGATCTTCCAGAATGATCAATCTCTCTATGACTATCAGAAGGCTCTCTCTCAAAAGGAAAAAATGCGTGATTTTTCAATGCTCTCTTGGCCCAAAACAGATTCTAAAACCAGCTTTTATACAGAGTTTTTTGCTGTCATTAATTGATTAGCAATTTACCTAATCGATTATCGTGAGTATATTTTCACTTCCTTTGTGCCATACTCACAGCTAATCCATTAGTTAAAAAGCTAGTCATGCAAGATTACACCAGCACAAGTGTAATGTCCAAAGCAGCACACAACAAACCTAAAATACATCTGACAAAGAAAAACTATTAGCCTAATGCATACATAACCTAACTGGACCAAATCTATGTTCTATTCTAAACCAGTAGACATCATCAAAATCAGTCTTCATTCATAGGTGAAGTAGCTCTCCCTACCGACATAAAACTAACAATTAATTATCATAAAGGAAACCAATAGAGGATTAACTTTGTTGCCATTGATTATGTCAACATTTTGCAAATGAATATCTCCACCAAAGAGTTGTAAAATATAGATTTGAGAGATAAAGGAAACATAGTAGTAATAATTAATAATATCAAGCTTTTGAGTTCTCCCACCTTTGACATTTTCGTCAAAGGATAAAGGGAAAAATGATATATTAGCTTTCAGCCTACCATTTTTCCACAAGTCTCCCATGTGCATTGACGATGTCCCTCGTATTGCAACAAAAAGTTTTATTATCATTAATGAGAAGGAGTTTTCAATGCTCTTTTTCTACTACTGTTAAGAAAACAATTCAAAGTACAACTTTTCACCCTAAACTTCTGGATCTACAAATTGGGGACCATCAAATTTTAAAATGTTTAAATCATTTTCAAATTCGCCCAAATACAAGTTATTTCATCCCAAAGTCTCCATTTTTATTTCTCATTTCTTTATCAATCCCTTAGAGCTTCCATTTTAATGAGGTTGATGGATCCCTAGGACGCAATTCTTTAATATATCTATTGAAGAAAGTGCAAGCAATCTCACTCACCAGATATTATCACACTTAATAATAAATATATCTCATATATGATACTGATATTTATAATATATATAGTTGCTGGAGGTTGTATATGAATTTCCACTGTTTTCAACAGATTCCTAAAGCATGTTTATATTACAAAAATTATACCCTAATTACCACTTGACAATTAATATATAATAGATAAATTTTTAATGATAAAAATGCATCACAATGAGTTGTGAACAGATACATTATTTTTTTTTTCAAACTATAAAGGTAATTTTAGACTTGAATGTATCAAATCGTATCGTCTAACTACATCATTAAATAAGTTTGACTAACAAGCTCAAACTTTGAACTAGAAAATATTATTCAATAATTCCCTACAATTTTAGAGCTGGCATGTAAACTCATTCAATAATAACCAGGGATTAGAAAATACATATCATTTGATAATTTTAACGCCTAAAACCAAAATTAAAAACATATCAGGATTAAGTATCTTGCTATGACGAGCTTCATCGCTGGTTCTTCGAACATGCAGATTATATCGTGTTTGCCACATCAATGACAAAGCGATATTTAACATCATTCTTTTCTAGTCTCTCCAATGCAGTGTTCACGTACTCCATTGAAATAACTTCCACATCTGCTGTAATATTGTGCTTTGCTGCAAAATTAATCATCTCTTGAATCTCTTCTCTCCCACCTCCTGCACTACCAGCAATCATCTTTCTCCCTATAATTCAACACATTTTCATAGTGTTACTCGTTTTCATGATATATATCAAACAATTGTGGAAGTGTTACAAATAATTAACTAGACTCACCCAAAAGCAAAGGCATAGCTAAAACCTCAAGAGGATTGGCTGGTCCACCCAACAAAATCAACTTTCCTCTCGTTTTCAATAAACCAATCAGTGGTTGGATCGAGTGATTTGCTGAAACTGTGTCAAAAATGGCATCCATGGTTCCCACTGCATCCTAATCACCCTCCACAGAAATTCATTATTCAGATTTCGATCATGTCATGTCATGCATGCATGCATGCATACATGCATTATATCAGTAGATTGAAGCGAGAAAAATGGTGTGTGTGAGTTACCTGCAACTGTTGTTGGTCTCGACTAACCAAGAATGCATCTGCACCAAACGTCTCCAATGCTTCCTTCTTCTTGCTGGGAGATGTACTTATCACAGTGACACGCAGGCCAAAAGCCTTAGCAAACTTCACCGCCACGTGACCCAGGCCTCCCAGGCCCACCACACCCAAGTGCAACCCGGGCTTAGTAAGCCCGTGATACTTCAACGGGCTGTAAACTGTGATTCCAGCACACAACAAGGGGGCTGTACTAGCCAGCGGCATGGACTTTGGGATTAGCACCGCAAAGTTCTGATCAACCACTAGATTATCAGAGTACCCACCTTGGGTTACTGTTCCATCGTGGTAGCGTGCACTGTAGGTTAAAATCATCTTTGGACAATACACGTAAAAGCCCTCGCCGCACTCCGAACACGAGCCGCACGAACCCACAGAGCCACCCACACCAGCTATGTCTCCAACACTGAATTTCGTGACTTTGCTACCAACTTTTGTCACTTTACCCACAATCTCATGCCTAAAACAACGTATTTTATGAGGAACTAAGCAAAAAGTCACGGTTTTTAACGATTAAAAGGAGATCTTTCAAGTGAAAATAATATACCCAGGAACCATTGGATAGATCGACATCCCAAGGTCGTTCCTTACAAAGTGGAGGTCCGTGTGGCAAATCCCACAGTAGAGTATTTCAAGTGTGATATCATCATCACCGTTTTCCCTGTTAATTTTGTTCAAGAAAACAAAAAATCATTGCTTGCATAATGGGTTTTTCTTTGAAGAGCATGCAATTTCAATTAAGAGATATCATATCATACCTTCTGGTAAAGTGGAATGGGGAGAGAATTCCCGAATCGTCTCTAGCTGCCCACCCATATGCAGCAACTTTTTCGTTTTCACTTCCTGCTAACACGTTCGACATGTTCAAATTTTGTAAGAGAAAAGGGACATATAGAATTGATGAAACGGCAACTTGAGATGAAGAACTAAATGAGGAGCTGAAGATATATATAGTAACGTTTTTAATGCGTGATTATACATAAATCTACGCATATATTATTTACCTTGGATATTTTATTCAGCCGAAATGTGTAGCTATAGCTGACCCACGCAGTGAAGTCACCGAGAAGACTATAACTTAGGACGAACTTGAAAGTTATTTATTTATTTCAATTCCCTGAGCAACAAGTTTTGAAAATTGTCACTAAAATTAATATCTTAGAGAATGAGAATTCAATGGTGGAAAGTGATAGAAATGATTTATTGATGAATGAGATTGTGAAGTTGGTGTTTTGTTATTGGACGAAACGGTCTCATGGAAGGGTAGACGAGGATGACGTAGCTCATTCATTGAGAAAATTCATCTTTCTTGCTAAGTCAGGTAAGGGTCACTCACCACCAACCGGCTGCTGCTACAGTTCATGGAAAAACTAAGAGAAGTGAGATCACACTTTATAATTCTTCAATAAACATTATTGACATTCTTAATATTTTTTTTTTCTGCATTGAACTTTGTCTTTGATCATAATACCTATCATATCATGGTGGGACATGGCGGGGTTTTACATGGTAATTTTCCAACCCTAATGGTGTAATGATTTAGACTTGCCCATTCTTATGCATTGTAATTGTAATTAAAATCTTATTATCTTATGAAAAGTAGATCTTCTAGAATCACTTTTTTAAACTAACTTAAAAGTAGGGTACCTACCTCGGGTTTTTATTTCCCTGTGAGAAAGGAAGTTTAAAAAATAATTTTACATTAAAAATACCAATAAAATAAGGGTGGTAATTAGGGCCTACAAGTCTGCACAAAATACGTGAAACGAGTCTAGAAGTTGAATCCACAAGTCCGTCACAACTCACTCCGCAAGTCTGTATAAAAAAAAACTTGCACTTGTGTATATATTAGTTACTTTTTTTATGAAATCTTGCATTAACGTTCTAAATCTTTGTATAACTGGACAAGACAAGTATTATGTATTTTTAATGTGCTAAAATTTAAAGAATACATTATGTATGTCATAGTATGAATATGATGAAAATGTTAAATTATGAATTTATCATTTAACTCTCCAAAGTCTTTACTTAATTTTGTGAACTTTTTAAAGTTTTCCAATTTTTAAACATTGAAACTTTTATCATAAGAATTAAGAACAAAATAAAGTGGGCAAGACCGCGGGCCTGCAGAACAAATGATGTGCAGGGCGGGTCAGTGATTGCAGCCCGAATAAATTATGCAGGGCGGGGCAGACCAGCCCATAATGTGTGGGCCTTATGCAGGCCAGGCCTAAACAGTCCGGGCCGGACAGACCCACATTGTCATCCCTACATTAAAATCAACACAAAATTTAAATACAATAAATAATAAATAATTTACAAATATTTTCTCTCAACAAAAAAAGTTATGAAATTACACCTTTAATGTTCTGTTCGCTTGAGTGATTCTTGTTGTTCAAACTCATTAGTAATTTTTATCACACATATGTATGTATTTAAAGATATATTTAATAATAGTAATTGTTATAGGGTCTTGCTAACTATTGTACTAAAGATACTAATTAAGGATAATTAATATACATTGAATTCTACAAAAGTACATAGATAAGTGTGATATTAAATAAAGAATAATGCTAATCAGTGCTCTAAGGACACTGGTTAAGAAGAAATTATGTGCTTTGGTACCATCATTTTTACATAAAAAACTGAAAAAAAATTAAGTATAGTAATTAAAATAATATAAATGCACATAATCAATTTTATAAAGACAAAAATACCCTTTTAAATTCTTAGACAATAACTTCCTGGCACAAAACAATGGCTTTGAATTTTTTAAGGTCTCTACTAAAAAGAAAAAAAATTTAATGGAGTCTCAAATTGACACTTTAATTGTTTTTTTTTTGTAACATTTTTAGATCTTTAACACAACTTTTTTTTTTGTTAGTTTTTCTGTTAATTTAAACTTTCTTATGTTGTTTTTATTAAATATTTAGATGTTTAACACTATTTTCTTTTGTTGGTTTTTCTGTTAATTTAAACTTTCTTATATTTAATTTTTAGCAACATTAAAATATAGTTATTTTATTATTTAATTGGTTTTTAACTTTTATTTGTGAACATTAAATAAAATATTAAATACACATGTACAATATTTATGAGTATTTTTGTCCTTCAAATCAAATTAAGTTGCACTAATGCCCTAAGAGCACCGGTTAAGAATAATTAATATACATTAGATCCTATAAAAGTACATAGATAAGTGTGATATTAAATAAAATTTCACCTAATAAATATTAATACAACTTTATTTTCTTTAAAGGACAAAAATGCCTATAAATATTGTACAGGTGTATTTAATATTTTATTTAATGTTCACGAATAAAAATTAAAAACCAATTCAATAATAAAATAATTATATTTTAATGTTGTTAAAAATTAAATATAAGAAAATTTAAATTAACAGAAAAAAATAGTATTAAATATCTATAAAAAAAACATAAGAAAGTTTAATTAGTAGAGACCTTAAAAATTTCAAAGTCCTTGTTTTGTACTAAAAAATTATTGTCTAAAAATTTAAAAATGAATTTTTGTCTTTATAAAATTTATTATGTGTATTTACACTATTTTAATTTCTATACTTAATTTTTCCAGCTTTTTAATATAAAAATGATGACACCAAAATTATTACTTAACTATTATCCTTAGGACAGTGGAGTCCACTGTTATATATTCATTAATTTATTATGCAATTAATACTTTCTTAAGTAGTATAAAATCAATAAATAATTAATATTACACACACATCCATTTTGGTAATATTTTTCTTTTCATGTATGTAAAAGTAGTACTTGTTTTTAATCCTTAAAAAACGTGAGTTTTGGTGTTTAATTCTTATGAAACATTGATATTTAATTATCATCTGTTTAAAATTTTAAATAACAGTCTATAATATTAATTTTAAGATAAATAAACAATATTTATTTTACATAGTTTAAAAACTCTTTAATATCACGTGCTGATATTATTATATAATAAAACTTGTGTATGTTGTTTTGAAAGATTGCTTAGAATTATTGTTTAGAAAACAAAAGTAGCAAGGAAGTATTTATTTGACTAATTTATAAGTTAATTTGACCTTTGCAGGTGCCTTTGACAAGAATACGAAAGTGTTTTATTTTATTTTTAACTTTTAATTTCTACTTTATATTTTTTCATTACTATACTCATATTTTAATACGTGCTTTTGTTATCTTTAATTTTTTTACATATTATTATCTATTTTAATTTTATAAAGATAATTAATTATCATATTATTTTAATTTTTTAAAAACTCTTATACAATTCAGATTAAAAAAACTTAACATTTAAAATTGAAATTAAAAACATCTTATTATATAATATGCTAAAATTACATATTTATTTTAATAAAAAATAAATTGAACAATAACTTTGATTAAAGAATTAAAGAAAATTAAATTTCTAAAAGAAAATAAACTTAATTAATACTTATTTGATAAATTCATTTAAATAAAAAAACATATCTGACAAAAAAAAAATAGACACACACATTTAAATAGAATAACATATCTAAACTAATATTTTATGAATTTTATAACTTTCACTTTTAAAATATTAAATTAATGATATCATAACATTAATTTACATTAAAATCCAGATATTAAAATCATATTTAATCCTTAATAAAACAAAGTGTTCAATTAAAACACTATGATGTTTGGCATAGACACTCTTTGTATTGGTGAATCATGCAAAGAAATGCAAGTAAATCGTGGTTTTGACAAGAACAGCAAAAGAAATCTATGTTGCAGTTCTTATATTGGACAACCTGCTATGTATCAAAGTATCAAAATAGGTTGAAAATCATTTGGAACATTAAAGCAATGCGTCTTCTTCCATTTGTGTCCCAAAACCATATGACATCATCATGGGTCTTAAAAGATAAATATAACGGAGCTTCTTCCTGCACCTCCAAGTTTTCTTTCTGCACGTCCCAAACTTTTCTAAATTCCGATAGTGGTCTCCCTTTGACTTTGACTAGGTAAGTAAAAATATAATTACCCTCCCTCTCTTTAATTTTTTCTGACAAACTCTCACCTTAGCTCTCTCTTATTTATATTAGTTAGAGCTGTCAAAACGGATAATCCGGTCTAACTTGTCTCAACCCATCATAAATTTATCACATAGTGAAATAATTCAATTAGGCTCAGGTCAAAAAAAATTAGAACTTGACCTGATCTACCAAGGGTTGGTTGGTGAACTAAATAGGTTAGCTCACAAACTCACTTAATTAAAATAATATTATTTTTTATATTTTATTTTAGCCAAAACTAAATTATAATTTTAATTAAAATTTAAATAAATTTTTATACAATCAAAATACAAACTAAAATCACAAAAATACAAATAATCCATGTGTTGGCTAAAAAAATAAATTAACCACCTAATCCAAATACAAAGTCCAACTTAACAAAAAAATACTTGTGTAACCTTTTATTTACTGATTAACTCACTAATCTAACTCATCACGGATTCAACTTAAGTGAACTAGATCAGAAATCATTCTATATTAAAAATTTTAAAAAAAATTCAACCTAACCTAAAATCCGTTATGAGTCGGATTATTCAACCCATTTTAACCGCTGTAATCTTACTTGCATCTTTCTCTCCTTATTCCTTCCCTCAAAGGCATCATCCCCTCTCCCCTTACCTTCCTCCACGCACATAAAGCACCGTATTTGAAGAACTAAAACTGGATTTTAAAACCTCGGTTAATAAAGTATCCGATTTCGAAATCTGACCCAATTTTAAAATCCGATTCAAGAAAAAAACAATCGGATTTCGAAATCCGAAAAATTACTTAACCAAATTTAAAAAATTTAAAAAATACTTAATAAAATTTCCAAATCAAATAATGTCAAAATTCGGTAGTATTTCAAAATAATTATATTATTTCATTAAAATAAAATTCATTTTTATGTTAATTCAAATTAATATTTTAAAAATATACTATTAAAATATTTATTAAATTTTAATTTAAAACAAAATTTTAACAAAATTATGTTAATCGAATTTTGAAATCCGATCTCATGTATTAAATTATATTAAAATTTTAAATTAAAGTAATTAAAATATTTACTAAATTTTAATTAATTTTTATTATATTAAAATTAAACAAAATAATAAAATTTTATTTTTATGTCAATTCAAATCAATATTTTATAAAAAAAATTATTGAAATATTTATAAATGTTAATTTAAAACAAAATTTTAATAAAAATTGTTAACCAAATTTTGATATTCAGCTAATTTATATTAAAATTTTAAATTGAACTAATTACAATATTTATTAAACTCTAATTAAATTTTTATTAAATTGAAATTGAACTAAAATAAACTTTAGTTTTATATTAATGCCAATTATTATTTAAAAGAAATTATACGAATTGGAATATTTATTAAATTTTAATTTAAAATAAAGTTTTAACTATTATCCCGATTCGATTAACATATTTTAAATTATATTAAAATTTTAAATTAAACTAACTAAAATATTTATTAAGTTTAATTTAAATTTTTTAAATTAAAATTGAAGTAAATCAAATAAATTTTTTTATTTTAATTCATATTAATATAAAAATATATACTAATTAAAATATTTATTAAATTTTGATTTTAAAAAAAAATCTGATATTTTTAAAAATCTGTTGAATTACAAAATCGCATCTAAAAATTCAGTTGTTTTTAGAATCGAATTTTGAAATCTGATGTTTTCCTAAAGTCGCCTTTGAAAATAAGTTGGAATACGGAAGACTAAATAGGCTTAGTAAACAAAATAGGGTTAGTAAGCAGTAATTACTGCTTATTTAATTAATTTAAAATTTAAAATATAAATTTGGCGGGACAAAAGTGAAATCACAATGAATTTTGGAGGTGTTGAAAAAAAAAAAAAACTTAGGGGTACATGAATAAGCACCCGTATAATGGGATCCAAAATGTTCGGTTTTTTTTCCAAATTGGTGCAATTTTTTTTCCAATTTCTTAAAATGGTGCAGTTTTTTTTTTTTAAATTCCCGACAGAGGTAAGTCGTGAAAAAATGGCACGACTTCATCCTAAAGAAGTCGTGCCAAATTAAGGCGAATTTGATTAAAATAAGCTGAAGTCGTGTCAACATGGAGAGACTTCTGTGTTATGAAGAATTCGTGCCATATTCAAATGACTTTAATTAACATTTAAAGCAAAGTCGTGCCAATATGAAAAGACTTCAATATTAAATTGTTAATAAAGAAGTCGTCCCATATTGGAGAGACTTCAGTGTTGTATTGATGAAGAAGAAGTCGTACCATATTGAAACGACTTTAGTTTGAATAAAAATTAAATATTTTTAGTCATGTTAATTAGTTAAATAATAATGCATATAAGTAATTAAAAATTTTATGATGATTTTGGTTTCTTATAATAGGGCATGAAAGTTATCTATGAGAGTTTGTGCCACAAGGAGGTCTTCTTCGATGTCGTCTAGGTCTTAATTGAGGGCTTTGAACTGGATCGTCATCATCATTATCTTCACCTAGACGACACCGAAGAAGACCTCCTTGTGACACAGGCTCTCATAGATAACTTTCATGTCCTATTATAAGAAACCAAAATCATCATGAAATTTTTAATTACTTATATGCATTATTATTTAACTAATTAATATGACTAAAAAATATTTAATTTTTATTCGAACTAAAGTCGTTCCAATATGGTACGACTTCTTCATTATCAATACAACACTGAAGTCTCTTCAATATGGAAAGACTTCATATGGCACGACTTTGCTTAAAATGTTAATTAAAGTCGTTTGAATATGGCACGACTTCTTCATAACACAGAAGTCTCTCCATGTTGACACGACTTCAGCTTATTTTAATTAAAATCGTCTTATTTTGGCACGACTTCTTCAAGATGAAGTCGTGCCATTTTCTCACGACTTATCTCTGTCGGGAATTAAAAAAAAAAACTGCACCATTTTAGGAAATTGGAAAAAAAATTGCACCAGTTTGGAAAAAAAACCAAAATGTTCACCGAGCATAAGTAATAACAGTAAATGTTAAGTTTTATATTTAACATACTTAAGAAAACAAATCTGTCCAATAATTGTAGATTTTGAAATGGCCACGACATGTAATAATGACAAAAAAGTAGTGTCACTTTCTAAATAGATATTGATACTTTAACTCATTTTTTTTATTCACTAGTTTTATCACCCTTAAATCATTACATCACGTTATTACAAAAAATTAAAATAGATGATCTAAGGGTGATGAAAGTGATGGATTAAAAGTGGGTCAAAAAAAGTAGGTTAAAATATCATTTTCCATTCCAAATTCAGGATTGAAGTAGAAAGGTAGTTAAAGTGGGACAATGATAAGTTGATAATTAAATTTTAACAATATTTTTTATAAGCTGATGTATTATTTTTTTAATTGATTTAGAAATATAAAAAATGAGAAAATAAAAAGTAAAAAATAAAAAATATTTAAAAGATAATACATCAAGTTTTACAAATTATCAAAATTTAATTATTAAAAAATTATTTTCCATAAAAGATCTATTGAAAAATGAGAAGCACTGTCCAACAGTAAGAAAACATATTAAAGGAGGGATCACGTGTTTAGGTTTTTGAGTGACACATTTTCTTTTAGGATTTAAAATTTTAATTAAAATAATAAAAGTAATTTATCATTTTGCATTAACCATACTATATTTTACATTAACCATACTGTTTTATATTAACTACAAATATTTTTTAACATGTTGAGACACTAAACCAAATAACGGATCTGGATAAGAGACTTATCATCAGTTAACGTAAAAATTAGATGATAACAAAATTAAAAAAATATAAAAATTTTAAGTATTAATGAAGTAATTTTTTTTATTAAAAACTAAACTAAATATACGAAAACTTACAAGGAAACTGAAACTTGATTAAATTTTAAGTGATAATATTTAATTTTAAAATAGTAAAACGCAAGAGAAAAGGAAAAGTTTGTCCGAAACGTAAATCAAAATCTTTACTTGTATAAAAATTAAAAGCTTATCTAAAGCAGGATGAGAGCAAGGTGGGAACGAGTTTTGTTATTTCATATTTATTTTTGTATAAAAAATTTATTTTATTCTCATATCCAAATTTAATGGGTATAATCTCATACTCATACTTGTACCCGTTTTATTACTACTTTAATATTAATTTTAATTATTTTAATTACTTTTTATAAATAATAAAAAAATACGATAAATGAAATATAATGTTATCAAATATTCAATATTAGGAGGATGACTGTTATTTGGATATCAAATACATTAAAATTAATTATAATTGTTTACATTTTATATTAGAATAACAAATAAAATTTCATAATAACCAAAATATTTATTAAATTTGTAAACATTAATGAAACCTAGTTGATAAAATTTAAAAATATTTTTAAAAAAATATAAAACGAAAAAATATTCAAATTAAAATATATTTTAAATGTTTGTTTACCTCAATTTTTTAAATTCTAATGAATATCTTTTTTATACACTAATAAAAGTTAAAATACATCACTTGGTCGAAATGACGCAAAGAACAAATAATAAACATAATAATAAAATTTTGACATAGATCTTCTATCTTTTGAATTTCAATATATGTTGGATGGTGATAAAAAAATATTCATGGCGATTACATTAAATTTTTATATTGTAGTAAATAAAAAATATTTATACAATTATATGAAAAAATTACAGTATGATTGATAATAAGTTAGAAAATAAAAAATAATTAAATAAAATATATCAAAATAGTATTCTACATGATAAAAATAAACAACAAATAAAAATATTAAAAAATTTACAAATATGTGTCTTTCAAATAATTTGAAAGACTATTGAAAGAAATTGCACAAAAAAAAATATATAATTAAGGATATGATAAGATGAAAAATATCTTAGAAATAAGAAATTTTTTCAAATATCAATGTATATACTTAATGGTCGAGAAATAACCAAACTTAACAAAACAAAACAGTTCTTCAAATTAAAAAAATTAATAATAATAAGTATTTTTTTTGTATTACTTAGTAAATGAAATGTTTATGCTATTGAACACTTAAATTGAGAGTATAAAACATTTTCATGTGAAAGAAAAATATACAATAAATAAAAATATTAAAAAATAATAAAAATATTCAAATGTGAGACATAAAAAAATTTTAATTGGCATACATCATTTTAATATAATTTCATAAGAGTTATGATAAGATGAAAAATATATTGGAGATGCGAATAAATTTCATGACAAACCAAATAATTAGAAGAAATAAAAAAATGAAA
>Ga0214545_1003761_pt1 | contig 28764 bp, 16 predicted proteins | sample CNSS4metaG_FD_160064 | JGI IMG/M metagenome (GOLD analysis project Ga0214545, IMG submission 160064) | Root nodule microbial communities from cowpea collected in UCLA plant growth center, Los Angeles, California, USA - CNSS4 | ecosystem: Host-associated > Plants > Roots > Nodule | place: USA... | reverse complement strand
TATATATATATATATATATATATATATATATATATATATATATATATATATATATATATATATATATATATATATATATATAACTTAGAGAAATTTCGTATTATAAATCAATTTTATAAAATTGAATTAAATTAATAATTCAAAACTTATATTAATAAAGTTTATTATTTATCAGTCTTGTAAGATTACATTAAATGTAAAATCTACTTATTTCTTAAACCACCTGTTCTGCGACAGTATGTCCCCACATGCAACCTTAACTGTTACCAATTGTCTTGAGAGCTCGTAAAGTTTGATCATTCGTAGTTTTGAATAATCCCCTTTAATGGCACTTCATCTATGGACATTAAATTTGTGGCTATTTTTTTGTTGTGGACATTGAATGAAGGGTCTAGGAAGCAACCAAGCAAAAGAACTTAGGTCTTTGATTGTTTGAAAGAAATTGCAGGAAGTAGGGTCTTGTAGTTGCATGAATGTTAGAAGTGGCATCTTTTACCAAAGTTGCTTTCGAGCTTTCTTTAATTTTTGTTGACAAACTTTGTTGTGCCATCACTTTTTGTTTCCGTGTCTTTGCCTCATTTTGAATACTTTCTTACTGTCAAGCGAAACTCCATTGTAGTTTCACTAAAAGCGAATCAAACTATTTAATTAACTCTTATATGAATGAAACTTTATTCGATCATACAAAATATTAAGAATAACATATTCATTATTTTTTTCTAGTTTATAACATAAAAAAGAGTTCTATCCAATAATCTTTAAAATATTTCTTTTTAACGTTCGATTTTCGATTCTGGATATCAGGTTCTCAATATTTGACTCAAGATTATTGATTTCAATTTTGGTGTGAAGTTTTTGATTGGTGTCGAAGAAAATGTATTTGTCAAAGATATTGTGACGATCATGTTATATCCAAGAAAAATTAAAGCAATATTAGTTTGTTAAGAGAAGTAACCTTTTACCCTTACCTATTCCTCTATTTATAGGAAGAGTTATGGAATTATTAGAGTTCCAAATTTATGAAGTTTGTTAGGTTTATTTTTTTTGGATAGAGAACTTATCACTGAGCCAAAAGTTATAATCACTACTCAGGGTGTAACTCATGTGACCTAAGAACATAATAGTTCAAATGTCATGATTCAATTGTGATCCAACTCATTAGATATCTCATCCTTGTGACTCCGTTTACTTAATCTCTGTCACAAGATAATTATATCACCCACAACAATTTTTTCCAAATTCACGTACGAATTTAAAGTTAAATTATTCACATGGAACAAAAAAGTTATATTAGATTTATTGAGTTAACGCTTTTTCTTTTCTTGTACTTTTATGTTTTACCAACTATTTTTGTCTTTTTTTTTTCAATGCTTTTATATTTTAGTGATTTTAACTAATTTTACCAAAAATATGAATTAATCTGATTTATTTATAAAGAAAATTATGTTTTGGCAATTGTTTTTTAATAAATTTGACAAAATTACCGTAAAATAAAATTAAAATAAATAAATTTATTAATTTTTAATTAAAACAAAGTAATAAAATTATATTTTTCTTTATCTAAATAAGTAATTTGTCGAAATTTATTAAATTTTTTTTGTTAGAGTGTCAAATTTCTATTTATAAAGTCTTAAGTTTACTCACTTTATCTTATTCTTAGGTTTAGTGAATACTGTAATCTATGATGGGACTACTTTTATAATAAAAAATGTCTACGGGTGCTATGATCTATAAGTTGTAATTCTAATACTTCCACCTAGAATTATATTTTTTGTGTGTTTGGTAAAGGAAGAAGCATTATTTGTAATAATGGGCTTGGAGCATCTATTTATAATTACTCGTCTTAATCACATGTTTTATAAATTATCGTGCAAATTGTGACTAATTAAACAAAGCATTTTCAGTTTTTGCAAAAGATTGATATTAATGAAAATAAACTGAAAATAGTAAGAAACAGTAAAGTGACTAAATTATGAGGACAGTGTCTTTAATCATCATAAAAATACAGTAAAGTATCAATTGTTATTTAAATTTATAGGTCCTCGACTTATAGAATGATAAATATTAGTATATATTTTGAGTAAAGTTTGATATCAGCTATATAATCATAAACTAATAAATTAAGAATATTTTAGATTTTTTTGTGTGTAAAGGTGTAGATTTAGTAAGTCACATTGAATTTATAGAATATTATTCAGAGTTTGATTTTTCTTACATAAATCTGACAATACTTCAAGGATTAAGAGTGCATAAGTAAGAGGGGTGGGTATAAATAGAAACTCTCTAATCTCTATTGTAATAGATTAGGCCCAGTCACAACATGAGCTAAGATGGGGCGTTTCTTCCGAGGTAGAAGAAAGGATGGAGGTGCAGAAAGAAACGTTTGCTGATATGAACTTGAATGACCAATACAAAGTTCAGTAAAACAAGACCACGCTTATGAAGCTACGGAAAGAAAGTATGGAGGTGTAGTAAGAAAAGTCCGTTAAGATAAACTTGAGTGAGCAATGTAAAGTCCAGTAAAACCAGGCCACGCTTGATTTTTTTTTGTTTTGTTTTCTTTTTTGGGTTTATTATGACAGAGCTGTCGATAAATAAATGGATATAGTTTAAGCCACGTATCGGAGATAGAAACACCACCAAAATCTATGGCATAGAAGGAAGCAGGTGGCCGAAGCCAAATCCAAGTTCTAACATTCACCGAAAATCTCCATTTCCCACTTCATTCTTTCAACATATATGCGCAACGATCTCTTTAATTCAAGTGTGCACTGTGCTGAAGTGTTTTTCCTCTCTTCGTGGCATACACACACTTTCTGAATCCAAAATCTAGAGCAACTTAGAAGATAGAATAAGAGCACCGAATAATTCACAGTTACGATGGCCTTCGCCACCACCGCGTTGCTCTCTTCCAACTTCCTCGGAAGGAAGGTCGTGGTGTCACCACCAACCCCCAAAACAACAAAACCATCCACTCCGTTACCGTTTATTTTCAAGAGAACCATTTTTAGCGCTCACAAACCCAATTCGGAAAAACTCAATTCCGCATCTTCACAAGCTGCTCTAGCGGCTCTTATATTCTCCTCCGCCACTCTCTCCGCCACCCCACACGCCGTAGCCGCCGATAACGTCACCCCTCCACCCGTGATCGAAGCGCAACAGAGCCAATTAAACCCCTCCACCGCAACCTCCTCACCTTTCTCTTCGAACCTTCTCACAGCACCCAAACCCCAAGCCTCTTCGGACCTCCCCGAAGGCACCAATTGGCGCTACAGCGAGTTCTTGAACGCCGTTAAGAAGGGTAAAGTCGAGCGGGTCAGGTTCAGCAAAGACGGTTCCGCTCTCCAACTAACCGCCGTTGACGGCCGTCGAGCCTCCGTTATCGTCCCCAATGACCCCGACCTCATCGACATCCTCGCCATGAACGGCGTCGACATTTCCGTCGCCGAAGCTGAATCGCCTAACGGCTTGTTCAACATCATAGGCAACTTGCTCTTCCCCTTTCTAGCATTCGCCGGGTTGTTCTTCCTCTTCCGCAGAGCCCAAGGCGGGCCCGGGGGCCCCGGTGGGCTTGGCGGGCCGATGGACTTCGGGCGGAATAAGTCCAAGTTCCAAGAAGTCCCCGAAACCGGGGTTACCTTCGCTGACGTGGCGGGCGCGGACCAAGCGAAGCTTGAGCTGCAAGAGGTTGTTGATTTTTTGAAGAACCCTGATAAGTACACTGCGCTGGGTGCGAAGATTCCGAAGGGGTGTCTTCTGGTGGGACCACCGGGAACCGGGAAGACGCTTCTGGCTAGGGCTGTGGCTGGGGAAGCGGGTGTGCCGTTTTTCTCGTGCGCGGCTTCGGAATTCGTGGAGCTGTTTGTGGGGGTTGGTGCGTCGAGGGTGAGGGATTTGTTTGAGAAGGCGAAGAATAAGGCACCGTGCATTGTTTTCATTGATGAGATTGACGCCGTGGGGAGGCAGAGAGGGGCGGGGCTTGGAGGTGGCAACGATGAGAGGGAACAGACCATTAACCAGCTTCTGACGGAGATGGATGGGTTTTCTGGTAACTCTGGAGTTATTGTTTTGGCTGCAACTAACAGACCTGATGTTCTTGATTCTGCATTGTTAAGGCCTGGCCGGTTCGATAGGCAAGTTACTGTAGATAGACCTGATGTTGCTGGCAGAGTTAAGATCCTTCAGGTGAGTCAGTCTCAGCCATGAACCCTTTCTCGAATATTGTTATTCAATTGGATCAGTTCCTTGCTGTTTTTGCTAATTATAGTATTAGAGAGTGTGATGCCAACATTTCCATATAAACATTACTAATGTAAATTTTTGAAATTGATTGGAGGAGAAAAACCAAGAGCACCTCAGTATATAAATTTTCTCTACTTTTAATTAGATTGGTGGATTTGGGAGTTTTTGTTAGGTCCAACCTTTGTGTGCAATGAGTGTAGATGAATTTGTTATGTACATTTCTGTATCTGAACTTCTGGATTGATCAACTCTCGTTCTCTGTTAGGTGCATTCAAGAGGAAAGGCGCTTGCAAAGGATGTTGACTTTGAAAAAATTGCAAGGAGAACCCCGGGTTTCACTGGGGCTGATCTGCAGAATCTGATGAATGAAGCTGCTATTCTTGCAGCCAGGCGTGACCTCAAGGAAATCAGTAAAGATGAGATATCTGATGCGCTTGAAAGGATCATAGCCGGACCCGAAAAGAAAAACGCCGTGGTCTCAGATGAGAAGAAGAAATTAGTAGCATATCATGGTGTGTATTTTTTGTATGTTAAATACTATATAGTTTGGGAGGTGTTGGTTCGTTTTCTGGTGTTCAACCTTGTTTTTTCCATGTTTATTTTCAGAGGCTGGCCATGCGTTGGTTGGTGCTTTAATGCCTGAATATGACCCCGTAGCCAAGATATCAATTATTCCTCGTGGCCAAGCTGGTGGTCTCACATTCTTTGCTCCTAGTGAAGAGAGGCTCGAGTCTGGATTGTACAGCAGAAGCTACTTGGAAAATCAGATGGCTGTTGCTCTGGGTGGAAGGTCAGTGAACCTTTCAGTTCATGGAAACATGCACTGTTACTTTCTTTGATTTCGGATTTTGATGTTTGCTAGTCGCTATTCCATCACAGCTACCCCACTTGTCGTGAATTGGCTTAATGGCCACTTAGTGATCTGCATATAAACTGGTCTTTTTATTCGCTCCTTTTGTATATTTTTAATGGACTCTTGTGGATTTGAGATTCAGAGTTTTCAGCTTTGAGTATTGTCTGACAAATTTGATATCTCTGGCCAAACAGGGTCGCTGAAGAGGTTATTTTTGGCCGGGAAAATGTCACCACTGGAGCATCAAACGACTTCATGCAAGTTTCTCGAGTGGCAAGGCAGATGGTTGAGAGATTTGGGTTCAGCAAAAAGATTGGACAAGTTGCTATCGGTGGACCTGGAGGAAATCCATTCTTGGGTCAACAGGTAGAAGAAATAGTTTGATGCCTCAGACACCGTTACCGTGTTCTTGATTCTTGAACAACAACATATGCCTCACCTTTTCAAATGATTTTAATGCAGATGTCAACGCAAAAGGATTACTCCATGGCAACTGCTGATGTAGTGGATGCGGAAGTAAGGGAACTGGTAGAGAGAGCATATTCTAGGGCAACAAATATCATCACAACTCACATTGACATCCTTCACAAGCTTGCTCAACTCCTCATAGAAAAAGAAACTGTTGATGGTGAAGAGTTCATGAGTCTATTCATTGATGGAAAGGCCGAACTATATGTTGCATAATCATACACGTAAGTCATAGGATCAATGTTTGTACTTTTAAGATACGCTCAGACATGTACACTGTAAGAATGAATTAAATATTTTATCAAATTCAAGAAGAAAAAGAAATACGGTTCAGTTCCTGTTTTACACCTTCTGATGAAGTCCATTTCAAACTTCAAAGCATACAATGGATTTTCTGCTAGGATAACAGAATGATATGGACTCATGTTCGGTTATCTCCCTCCTTGCTCTTTCTCTTCTGTAGTTTACAATCCTTCGCATAAAATGACAAGTCACCACGATTTTTTTTTGCTTCCTTCATTCCCTCGTTTGTTGGGTCCTCCACTCTTGCAAAGAACTAAACACGTATACGAAGACGTGTTCAATGTAACATTTGAAACTTACACAGAAAGAACTCGTGTGGTTACAAGTTAGTACCTCTTTACTCCCTTTGCCATTTTTCTCTTTCGTTGTCAATAAAATCTGACGAATACTGTGAGAACAAGTCCCAGACAGGAGGTCTTTCACACGATTCAACTCTCTTAGAGTGCACCCAACACTCTGAAGAAAAAAATGTGCACTTGTCATTCTCATTATTGGCTTGCGGATGATTGGGTTTTTATGCTTTTCTTCAATGTAAATATTTAGTCCCACAATCCAAACTATATATAGTTGAGTTTGTAAAAAGGGGAATTAAAAAAAAAAAGTTTGATGAATTTAATATATATTGGGCTGATTCAGGCATCAAAAAGTTTGAATTATGCATGTTTCAATTTTAACTTATTTAACGATATCAACTTTAAATTAAGATCACTTCCTTCGCTCAAATCAAGTTCAACTAATCAATTATAATATTAAGTTTTCAACTAAATTGTTGTTGATTATGTTCATTGTTAGACCCCGATATAATGTTTGGAAACTATGTACAAATAAAAAGTATATTTAAATTACAAACATAATAAGTTCTGTATTTACAAAAGCTAATAAGATAATAATAAGAAAAAAATCATATGAAAATCTCCTTGAACAAAACAAAGAACAATAGTACAGTATGAACCAAAAACCAGTCCCCTCCCAATTAAAAAAGTAACGTTTTAGGGTTTTTTTCACAATGATTTGAATTGAGAAAATAAACATAAAGAATAGTGACAAACAACTTAAATAGTTGAACAATTTTACTGAATGTTGCAACCAAGTTTTCAATTTAGCAGAGATAGAAATTGCTAAAAATATTTATCTTCTTTAGTTTGTGACAAAATTTCAATTTGAATCAAATGTCCCCCAATTTAGTGTGAAATATGGGGGAATATTTATTTCATTTTTTATTTTATTTTTAAACAATTAAATACATTTTTATAGCCAAAAAAATATTAAAAACACAATAAAGTAAAATAATTGTTTTCCTCATTTATTTTTTTTATGCAATTCAATATTTTTATTCTTTTTCATTCAATATTTTCTTCATATATTACTTTTATTTTAAGCTTCACATTTTTTCCCCCTCCGATTTAATTTCTCATGATAAAAAGAACTAAAATTCACACGCGCAATGGTGGCATCTCAGGTGAGGCGAAAGATGCTAAAACCCTAAGCTGACAGAGTAAGCGGAAAAAACCGTGGGAACCCTTTTGCCTTCACCAAACGCAGTCTTTATCTTCTTCGTCAACAAAAAATCGTTATCTTCTCCGCCACCGCGATTCCCATTCTTCACAAATATCAGAACTCAATGGAGCCACCCGCAAAAAAGTGGCTCCTACCTAGGTCACGCATGCGCCAGAGAACCACTAAAATCCACTACACAGGTTCAAGCAGGTAGCCATAGCAGAATCAAAGACACAACACAATCTTCATTTCCCACCTCGTTCTTCCAGAAGCACTTACAAACAATAAATCACGTTTATAATCGAACTGTGTCTTCATCTCCGCAGCATTTTTTGGGCCACTTTTTAAAATCTCCGTCACTCGCATTTTCTAATTGCGAACTAAGAAGTGTGGCGTCGTGGATAGAGAGATCCAAGGCCCAGGCTGGCCCAACGAAGAAAAAGCCCGAATCGCGTCCACGTTCGGCGAATTAGAACCGATGTTATCGACTTGGAACCCATGGGTTCAATCAGAATGGCCGAAGCCTGGTTCGTCAAGATCGCGTGCACCATTTTCGTTCGCTCTTCCTCGGTGGACCCTTTCCTGGGCTATTTCAGTAAGCACCTAACCCCTTCGCTCGTTTATGAGGTCGTGAATAAGTTGAACATTCCCAATTTGGGTTTCAAGTTCGTTGAATTCAGTAGACACAAGTTGCACATGAGTCACCCTTATTTGACGTATAATCTGCTCTTGAGGTCACTTTGTCGATCGAATCTTCACAGTGCCGCGAAATTGGTGTATGATTGGATGAGGTGTGACGGGCAGATTCCTGATAATTGGTTGTTAGGGTTTTTGGTTTCTTCGTATGCCGCTGTTGGTAGGATAGATATTTCGAAGGAACTGCTTGCGGATGTTCAATGTAATTGTAATGTTGGAGTCAATGCTGCTGTGTATAACGACTTGTTCAATGTTTTGATTAGGCAGAGTAAGGCACTTGATGCTGTTTTTCTGTTTAGGGAGCTTGTCAGGTTGCGGTATAAACCCGTGACCTACACAGTCAATATTTTAATGCGAGGGTTGTGCAGGGCCGGGGAAATTAGCGAGGCTTTTAAGCTTCTTGAGGATATAAGGAGTTTTGGTTGTTTGCCAGATTTAATTACGTATAATACTCTTATTCATGGTTTGTGTCGGATTAGTGAGGTGGATAGAGCTAGAAGTTTGCTAAAGGAAGTTTGTTTGAATGGGGAGTTTGACCCTGATGTTGTTAGTTACACGACGATAATATGGGGTTATTGCAAGTTGGGTATGATTGGGGAGGGGACTTTGCTTTTTGATGAAATGATTAGATCTGGAACTTTGCCTAATACGTATACCTTCAACGCTATTATTGATGGATTTGGGAAGTTGGGTGACATGGCCTCTGCACAAGCCATGTATGAGAAGATGCCTGTTAATGGTTGTCCACCTGATGTTGCTACTTTCACTTCTTTAATCAATGGGTATTTTCGAGTTGGGAAGGTGCACCAAGCAATGGACATGTGGCATAAAATGAACGACAAAAATATTTGTGCGAGTTTATATACATACTCTGTTCTTGTTAGTGGCCTTTGCAATAATAACAGACTACACGAAGCTCGGGATATTTTGGCACTGTTGAATGGGAAGGACATTGTTGCACAGCCATTTATCTATAATCCTGTTGTTGATGGATATTGTAAATCCGGCAATGTTGAAGAGGCTAATAAAGTTGTAGCAGAAATGGAAATGAATAGATGCAAGCCGGATAAGTTAACATATACCATTCTTATTATTGGGCATTGTATGAAAGGGAGAATGCTTGAAGCAATTAGTATCTTTGATAAGATGTTGGCTGTTGGTTGTGCCCCGGATGAAATCACTGTAAATACTTTAAGATCCTGTCTTTTGAAGGCTGGAATGGCCCGTGAAGCTGCCCGTGTTACGGAGGTTATTGGTCAGAACCTGCTCTGCAGTACTTCATCATTGAAGAAATCTTATAACAAAAGCACACATGAAGATGTTCCTGTTGCTGTTATTGAAGTGATATTGCAAACCAGTGGTTAGACGGGCCTTCGACCACTTCCACCATATACGTTGAGTGCTGGGTGCACGTGTCTCCAGTGTGGATCAAAGTAATGCTATCATCAGAGGCAGAATGTCTCTTTTTTTCCTGGAGATTGTATTTACATTGCATGGTCATTCTCTTCCAAGTTTCAGCTGGTTATTTTTGAACCCGGAGTTAGGTATACTCTAGTTAACTTTGAGTTGATTTTTCATTTTTCATGGTCTCAGCCAGTCTCAAGCTCAAGTAAATGAGGAGGAGACTTTAGTTAGGCCTTTGACAACCGACATAAAACTTCTCAAAATCCCAAACACGGATTTTTCATTGTCCTCTGGATTTTGAATTTTGTTTCTTACTTGAAATAGATTTTATCCAGTCTTTTCTTTTGTAAACTGTAGTGCTAGTTAATTGATTTTCTTGTTCATATGGAAGTGCATTTACTTGATAGTATACTGAATTCTACTTGAAAGAAATTAAATAAAATGAAATGTCAAGCTCTTTTTTCTTGTAAACTTTACAGTAAATATACTATATTGTACAAAGATAGGGGAAGTATTATCGAGGATTTGATGAGACAAAACCTTTGATAAGAGAAAAATTAAGGAAATTATTGTCTTCTTAGGCTCAAAAGTTGGTAACATGCAGGATAGAAAGTGGTTGTATAACAAAATTCTTGAACATTGTTGTCATCTATGATTGTGTGGAAAGATTTGGGCCGAAATGCAAGGAATTCTGTAATACTACAGTTCATTTGCAAAAAGCCTCCTGTCGTTCGAAACTCAATAACACAATTCCTTGTTCTTAAGTAAATTCTGTGTATTGACTCAATACAGGCAGTTTTCTGCACATGGATTAGTGGTTAAAATCACTCTGCAAGATCTGGTAAGTTATGCCTCTTGAGTTACTGAGTTTTGAGCCATATGGGAAATTTGTATCCGTTTGCATTTGACAAAGTATTTAATAATGGGGTTTCTCCGCAAGATGCTTATATTGAGATATCTCAATTGGTACAAAGGGCGCTTGATGGGTTCTATCTAGGTGATTTTAACTTGCCACTTTTGGCTCATTATTTTAGACAGAACTAATGCATAGAAAATAGGTAAAAATGGAGTATGAAAACTTCAAAACATTAAAGCTGTATCTGAATTTCTTTTGATTTTGGATCAATATGGATTTTATTTTTAATATTTTGTGCTATTTTATCTCTTAGAAATTAAATGAAGAATGAATAAATTCTGAATTTTGGTGCAGGCTTATGTTCTAGGATACCCACCAAACCAATGGGAAATAGTTTGCTCACAAATGTAGACTTCTATTTGATGAAGAGGTAATTTATCTTTCGTTTATACACGAATCCATCAATTGCATGTTGGCTGTGGTACATTAACCATAAATTTGTGCTGTTAATATTAGATAGATGAGTAGAGTTATCGAATATGATGTGATGTGAGAAGCATTGATACTGATTAATGGGTATCTTTCACCATAAATATCTCTAGATTATCAATACATCAATACCTATTCTTCACTATTTCTCGAGTAAACTGAATTAGATTGTCTTATGTGAAGAAGAGGACGTGTACCAAGATAAAAGTGATGACATATATTGATGATCTCGAGATAATAAACGTCTAAGATACCAATTAAATAAAATAGGTTGAATTATTCTTTTTATAAATATGCGGTAGTTTTTCTTTTGTAGCTATAAAAGTGTGGTAACTAAAATATTGGTGTTTCCAAAATACTGTGGAGCCATGGTTCAGAGTTTTTTTACGAGTGTCTTATTCTTTAAGACTAATATTGGTGTGTTATTTGAGTTAGGAATATAAAAAATCGCGACAAATATATTATTTTTAAATTCACTTTCGTTTCTCCTAGCTTTGATTTTATTCCATTGTTCTTTTTTTCACTCTTTCTCTGTAAACTATTATTGGGATGGTTTTCTTACTGTCGTATATATTTCTTCATGAACATTTGGGTTAACGTTGAAGAAGTACAAAAATAAGGTGTACGAGTTAGAATCGTGAAGAAAATTTGTTTGTCCATCATAGCAGCTCTTGGTCTTTTGACGAATACAAAAAGTTGATAATATTTGAGTTTAGATATTGGGCTTGAAACCCAATTAGAACGAGAAATCCTAATAAAAAGTGTCACCTCCCTTCTGTTCCTAAGTAATAGAGTGGAGAATAACTACCCTTATCTCTATAAATAAACCTCTATAGTATCACTACAGGAGAAACACATTGAATATTTCTAGTCTAAGTCTCATTTTAGATTTAGCAGGAACATTTTCAGCTCTCGACCTTTAGACGAGTATAAAAAGTTGATAATATTTAGGTTTAGATATTGGGTTTGAAACTCACTTAGAACAAGAAATCCTGATAACAGTGTCGCTGCCTACTACTCCTAGGTAATAATATAATGGAGAATAACTACTTCTATTTCTATAAATAAATCTCTACAAGAGAGACACGTCGAATGTTTCTAACTTGTCTCATTTTAAATTTAGCAAGAACAAAAATAAAGAGATATTTTAAATCAATGATACCGAAAGGACAAAAATGAGTTATTAAAGAGGGGTTGTCTTATAGCCCCTTCAGAGAAAACGGCACTGAAATCGTTACTTGTGCAGAGAGAGGAGATATATCCCCATTACTTGGATGCGAGACGAGGACAACCCCGCCAGCTTCTTGCAAGAAGCATTTACAAAATCTTGTGCAGAGAGGTAGAGAAGGAACTAACATACAAAAGAATGACCTTAACCACAGGTGTGTCTGTGATGTATTAGTGGATATTGATTTCGACGGGGAAAAGATATTTTTTAGTGATTTTATTGTATATTTTATTTTGTTTTGTTTTATTAGCAAAAATAATATATATTATTACATAGAGACTCTAATAGTGTCGTAATTCCAAATACAGGTCCAACATGAAGGTTTTAGAGCATCTCCATTTCGACGTGTTTAATGTTAAACATAGATTTTTCCTGGTTTTGACGTTGGAGATGAATAAAGTGGGGAGTTGTTTTACCGTACCTGAGACATCGGTTTTGGTAGAAAGCAACTCCTGCATTCCAGCGTGTATAACATGGGGAATCACACAAGGATCAGGGGAATCAATTCTATTGGGGTAAACAAATGCTTGAAAAGTAAAAAGTGAAAATAAGTGATATGTATCAATGGAAGCTATAGAAAAACGAAACAGCTTAAAGAAGATTCTTGAAATGGAGATACGTATTTGTCTTTGGTTACCAAGCATCAATGCAAAACTAGAGGCCCTAAATGCAGCGTAACCCGCACCTGTCAAATCTAACAAGCCACGTGAACTTCCCTAAAGTAAGAACATAATATATTTTTTGACATTTTCTCCAAAACGCAATGCGCATAAAACTCAATATTTACCCCTTGTAATACAACCCTTCCACCTTGAATGTGTGTGAATGCAAGCTTCAATGTTACTCATCCACTTAACATGTGAAATACCAGTGTGAGAGAATAGATAGGTATTGAATTTGACTTCCTCCACCCGAGTTACAAAATCAATTGAGTTTTATTTTGTTACTTTTGATTTAGTTTTTAAAAGATTCAATTTGGTTGTTGTTGAATTTCAACATAACATGGAGGATCAATTACAATAGAGACAAAAGTTGAACATAACGAGTAAGGTGTGATCGATAAAGAAGGTAAATGGGAGAAAAAATAGATTGTGGAAGAGAAAAGAAATATATAGGATAAAAGAGAGGTGGTTTGTTTGAGAAAAATAGGACAAAAATTAAAAAAATCGAAATTATTTAAATCAAACAATAAACATTTTTGTTTTTCCTTTACTTCTTTTTTTTCTTTATCAATGAAGTATGGTCAGCTTCAAAGACTTTTTTCGTATCAATTGCATGTTAAAGAGATGTGAGTACTAGTTAAGGTAGCCATATGAAGCAAAATGAAGAGTACAGAGAGAGTTTGAAGAAGGAAGTACACAGTTCCACTTAGAGTAAGAGTTATGGGTTCCATAGTGAAGTTGAAACAAGTTGATAGAGGGTTGGGACCCAAGAAAAAATCAGCAGCCGCAGAAACTGGACGACAAATAAGGGGGGCCATCGTTCACGTTCCGGAAAAAATCAAAACCACCAAAGCGACTACTCGATCAGGCAGTGGAAAAAACAAAGAACGGTTTCCAAGTGTTTAAAGTTTCAACATTCTCACATCGCAATTCAGAAACTAAAGTTTGAACTTTCATAGCTTTCCAAGAAAACTTTCTAAATTTTCTCTCCATGCATGGTGTTAAGGAAAATGATATTTTGACAATTCAATGTTTTTACACCTATCTTATAACTTATTTTTTTATAAATAAAGTTCTCTCCGATAAAACTTCCGAAATTTTCTCTCCATGCATGGTCTGTCTAAAGAAAATGTTACTTTGACAATTCATGAAGTTTTTACACTTATCTAATAACTTATTTTTTTACAAATAAAGTTCACTTTTTTTTTTTTATATTTTACTCTAAAATAAGTTGTTAAATGATTAATTTTTGGTATCAAACAATTTTTTCGTCGTGATAAATTCATTCTAGAAACTACATTTCATACCCCTATTTACATCTAAAAGTGATGAATAATTTCTGAGAAAAATATAAAGGTTCTGTCTCAGAAGCACGGAGACCGTAAATTAGAAGAGACCCTGAACTAGAGCAATTTAGGTTTTTACCTTCTAAAACTGGTTTTGCCATAGGAATTTCATTATTAACAATTACCAGATGAAGTAAACAAACGTTTTCCTACAAAGAAAAAGTTATGAGACACTGCACAAAAATATTATGTTCGAAAATTGAGATAACATCATCAATCCTACAAAATTCATCGAATCAAAAGTCCTAAGCTAGTTATTTTTGTTGGATTCTCCCAAAACATGGTCCTCTTGCTTAATTTGTTGGCAAAGCTCTTCATACAAGCGAGCAGTGGTGTCAGTGAACCTCTCCATGGCACAAAAGATCTGCTTCAAACCTGATTGTAAGTTAGTAGTATCAACAATATCAGCATGATGCACAGCATCCCCTCGTAACAGTGCATCAAAATCTTCTCTAACCATTTGTTTCTCTCTAGCACGCACCACTTTGTGCATCTTTTGCTCCTCCCTGTCCAACATCTTCACCTTTTTCTCTAATTCTTTGTCCAATGTTAGTTTTTGTTGAAGCTCCAAAATATGCTTTTCCAAAAGCTCATTCAATCTGAGCATAAACCCATTTACGGATTCGATTACATTCTTCTCTGAGAGATTATCCACTGCCCTCGACCATTTGTTGCAGACGACAAACACAGGTGGTGCCCCAATCTTACTGGGTGAAAAGGGAGTTGAGTCATCGGGTACTTCTTCAGGTTCATATAATAGACATCTTACGAGCCAATCATTCAACGCTTTCACATGAGACTTCTGTGCTTTAATCCAATCTAAGAAACTCAAGTTCCATTTCTGTATCTCAGATTTGAGCTTCATTGTTGCATCAATATGATCATTACTATGCTTTCTGCTTAAGGAAGAGGCATCTAAAGTGTTGGCTTCAACAATTTGCTGATATTGACACTTGTAACATTCTTGCATATCTCTCCACATTCCTAGAAACCTTTTCCATACATGAACAGTCATCAGCTAGGATGAAGAATGAAAAGGAATAACAATCTTTTAGATGACTACAAGGACTACAATATAGATGCGTTAATGTTCAATACAACTTTCAGAACACATTATAAAATATATATATAACCTTAAAAATAAAGAAGTCACTGAAGAGGTTCCAGAAAAGTACATGTGCTGACACGCTTATATTTTCTTAATTTGATACAGAATGAACAAGGTATGTTTCTAATGCAAAAGTTACTAGGATGTCATTGTTTTGTCGCTCAGGCTAATAATGCCTGCAATGGTTGTTGGCATAGTATAAGATTATAAAAAACTGTTACCTACAGGCTAAAAAACAAGATAACGGCCATCAAGAGTGAAAAATACAAATCCTTAGCTCTTAACTTCTCAAAAACTAAGTTATATGACGTATCTGCCAAGTGCCACCTAAAGAGGTTAAAACAATTCAACACAGATTTGTTACAAGAAACTTTTGTTACGACTTACGTGAGAATAAACCGGTTGATCTGCGGCCACAACTCCTCTTCCCTCAACTTGCTAATTGTAATTGATATTTTGTCAACTACTTGGATAGAAATTTTCATTTTTGTAGCTAAAATCCCAATGAAAGTTTGAACAGAATCGATTTTCTGTGCATCGGCATCTTTTTGTTTCATACGTCTCAACTGCTTACACTTCTTCTGATGAAGCATGCGCAATTTCTCCTCGGCCTGAGAAATTAAACACAATGATTATTGGATAAGAAAATAAATGAATTGAACGCTTCTTATAAATTTATCGCCATTTTTACAAGAACCGTGAAAAGGAAAAAAAAAAAGTTTATACCTTGACTTCATGATACAGCTTCCTCTCCCACATACATAGTTTCTTCAGAGTAGAAGAGAGATTTCCGTAACTACAAACTCCGTCACTCTCAGAACCCATTCTCCGTACAAGCAATTGGGATTCCATGCATTTAGCTCCAAGAGGACTTGAAGGAGTAAACACATGCATCATCTTGCAAGAAACTGATCCCAAAAACCTCTCACTTATTCGTTAGTTTAAGTTTAATCAACAACAGAAACAACAAAATTAAGAACAAAAAAAAACAACAACAAACGTACAAAAAAACAAAAAAACGCATGCACCTTCACGCTTACCCGGATTGAGATCAAATTTTCGATGATAACGAAGTTTCCCAACGTCCAACAATTCCAAAATCGGATTCCCTGACTCCGACGCTCTCTCAAACAGAATCTGAATCTCTTTCACCGCCTCGGAAAAACCTTTCCCTGATTTCACTTTCGCACACTGCTCTGAAACTGAAACCGAAACCGCTTCCTCTTTCTCCAAAACCACCTTCTTTTCCTTCAAATCACCGTTCTTTTTATTCTTCCTCGCTTCTCCATTTTCTGCCTTCAATTTATTCACGTCACGCTTCACAACCTTCACTTTTTCCTTCTCCGCCGCGTCCGCGTCACCGCCTCTGGGAATGTACGGTACGTGGTACTTCTCGTACGGCTCAAAAAAGTTAAGAAAGTCCCAGGCCGAGCCGCTAGGCGGCGGCGGCGACGGCGGCTTCGAGCCGAAATAGCCGCCGGAACGAGGAGGGGAAAATGGAGCGTAATCATAACGAGCGTGCGTGAACGATTGGAACTCTTCTTTCTCCGTTTCTTCGGTTTCCGATTCAGAATGCAAAAGGACGTGACCATGCGTATCATCTGAGTCTGAACTAAGGGAAGAAGGGGAACGAGGCGGTGGTTGAGATTTCTCGACAGAAACCTTTGTTTCCTTATTCGGGACATTCGTTTCGTCGAAATCGTCGAAACCGTCGAAGAAACAGAGGAGAGCGGGTCCAAGTGTTCTGAGTGCCTCCATGTGCGCCACGTGTGCGTCGGCGAGGGCGTAGCTTTGGCGAAGCGCTTCATCCAAGAACTTGCAACGGTCACGGCACAGCGCCACTGCCGGTAGCCGGTCAAGCCTTGAGGTGTTGCAGCCCATTGCTCCGAGCAGTCACCGGCGGCGAACCCACCCGAAGCGAGAGAAAATATAGTAGAATTCTTTTACCTTTTCGAAAGAACGCTGTTGTTGGAAAAGAGAGTGATATTTTGCAGGTTCTTCTTAATTTCTGTGACGCTTGGAACTGTGAAACGATTTTGGTTATAGTGATTGGAAAAAGATTGGTACACGTTTTGTGTTAATTGGTGAATTTGATTACTGTGTTATGCAATTGGGTTTATTATGGTAAGAGTGGACCGCTTAGTGCAACTGTTATAATAAAGTGGCGGGTAGCGAATGTAACGTCTCTTTGTTCTGATTTTTTGAGTTTTTTTTTTTTTTTCTTTTTTTCACTTTCTCTTCTCATTTCACTGTTTATTATTACTCCACTGTAATTCAACAATAATGTAATTTTGTCCTAGAACCGTTAAAATAGATAAAATGTGTGAAAGGATATAAATAATTTAGTACTACTAATATTATAACATAATGATAAAATATTTCGCTATTTAATGCCACTTTGATATTTAAAATTATATTTCAGTGATGATAATTTTATAAAACTGGAAAATTATATATTTTTTATTTGTAATTTGATGATAAAATAATCTTTAAAATTGCGCTTCATAAAACTTAATAGTAAAACATGATTCTAGATTTTTTTTTTTTATATATTCCATGAATAAACTAATAACTTTTAATATATTTAAATATTAAATTGCTCCATTAAGCAAAGAAAAGAAACAATAACTAGAAGAAGGTGACGCGAACTACAGTTATCGCCGTTAGATGTATTCAAAATTTGTGGAATATTTGCTAGAAAAAGGAAAAAAAGACAACAAGTCTTTTTAAGTAAAACACGGTAAGTTGAAACTTGTCGTACATGTTGTTTTTCTTCTTTTTCTTTTATTCTTTTTCACAACTCATCTCTGTGTCTTTTGTTAATCAAATTCAAACACATTTAAAAAATAAAATTACCATGTTGGTGAATAGTACGAATTATTAAATAAGTTGAATTACTAGTACTTTTCTTGGACCATATATTCCCAAAAATATTACTGTAATTGTAAGAAGGTGATGTCTGAATAGGAATATTTTTTTAATAGTTATCGTACTTTTAAAAAGTTGCCACTACAGCCTTTTCCTTTTAAGAGTTTAATGGGGATGCATTCATAGTATAGAGTTTTTACGGTAATAAATTTTTAAGATGTTAACTGGAATGCATTTCTATAATTGAGTTTTTATGTTAAGAATTGGTTATAAATTAAAGGAGTGTTGATTGATTCGGATTAAGATTTCATCTTAATTGAATTCATCAAATTTGATAATGGTTGATTTTATTATAAATTAATTTAGATTTTTACCCTAGTAAGATTTCATCTTAATTAAATTTTTCAAATTTGATAATGTTTGATTTGAGTATATTCACTTAGAATCGAACTTAATCAATGACGTTCAAAATTATCAGTATTTTATTATGTTTACCTTTTTTTGGATACTTATTAGTAGTTATTACTATTTTCTTTATTTTTTTTTTGTTTCTTTTTAGTCGACGAAGATTAATTACTACAAAATATACTTTTTAATAATAATATTATAAATGGTTTTTTAGACAATATAATGTGTTTTTATTCTTAACAATTTGTTCACATTAAATTGGAATCCAATTGATTCCAAAAGAAAAGCGCCATGTTATTTTACCGTTTGTCCTGTACTAGAAAAACAAAAACTAATAAAAATACGGATTTAGATTATTTTTTTAAAATCCTATACAAACTTCTCCGAAACAAATCTTTCAAATACGGAAAAAATCTTATGAAGTGTTCACTTTATTTTAAATATTTTTATGAAATAAAATTAACTCATCTAAATAAAATTTTAAATTATTTTCAACATCAAAAAAGTAATTTAGTAATTTTATTTTTCTTTCGATTAAACTTAATTTTTAATTATGCATCAATCAAATTATTCACTTAATTTCAAAAATTTTACTTTTAAATTTACTTATTTTCATTTTAAATCTCTTGAAAATAATAACACAAACTTCACACTCTAATTCAATCAAATCTATCATCTATCTCCCTTAAATCAATTTACACAAATAAGCATATCATTATATGTCTTATTTTCAAAGTATCCTAATATATACCTTTACATATACAATCTTAAATAATATTCAAATTTGGAGAATGACAAAGATAGATACCATTTACCCCTATGCTCATAATCAGTTGATAATTTAAATTTGAATCTATGTTTTAGGTTAGTTAGAAATTAAAATATTGAAGAATTTATAAAGAACAAAATCCACAAATTCATTACTTTAAGATTTTAGATTAAGTGTCTCAATTATTTATGTAAATTGAACTTGTGTCTTATTGTTAATCAATCTTCTCGATGAATTCATTTTCAAAATATTATTTTGTTAGATTGATTATCTTGGTCATCGACCCAAACAAGTACAATATGAGTGAAAAATCTTAGATGTGACTATTCTCTCTATTAAAATGTTTTCTATGAAGGATTTTGGAGAAGTGTGTTTCGTTGTTGTGATAAAACAATGGTATCAAAATATAATCATTGAAATACTCGTGATTGGTAATACTTTAACTCAAAAAGGAATGTATCACCTTTAAATAAAAGATGGTTAAAAATTCATGTGTTTCACATTAAATAAATATAAAAAGGTTGAACACCTTATAATAAAACTTATCCATCAATTCACTATCTTAAGATTTTAGATCGGAACGTCAATCTCGTATATCTCATTAATATTATATATCAATATTAATATCTTAGGTAAATTTTTGTTAGAAAAAGTCATTATAGTCAACGAATGTATAACCCTAATAAGAAAGTATATTTAAAAAAAAAACTTAGATACTATCCGATACTGACATTTGGAATATATTTAAAGCTTTTTATCTTAAAATTAATAAGGAAATTATGTAATAATAGGCAGTACTGAACTCACATATGAAAGAAGTTAGTTTTCTAAGTCGGTTAAAAAATCCGATAGAAACTTTTTTTCATATTTGACATAGTTTGAAACAGAATATTGGTGGCGCGAGGAAAAGAAAAAACCATTGAACTAGTATGACTTATAAGCTAACCTTTTAAGTTTCCTAATTCATTAAAAAATATATAAAAATGTAGGGTTAAATATATTTTTTTTCCTTTCAGTGAATTTTAAAATTAGTCTATTTTGAAAATTTGCACCAATTTAGTCATTCATCTCTCAAAATACATAGATTTAGTCACTTTAATAAAATTTTGTTAAGTTTATTTGATATTTCAAGCACATTTCATAATAGTATTTAACTTAACATTAAAACAAAAATGTGTCAAATACTATAAATAATTTAAATACAATTCTAAAATGCGTATGAAACATCAAAGAAACCTATCACTTAACAAAATTTGATTGAAATGACTAAATTCTAAATTTACATATTTCGAAAGATAAATGACTAAATTAGTTTAAAATTTCAGAATAGATTAATTCTAAAATTCACTAAAAATTAAAAGATTAAAAACATATTTAATCCAAAAATCTAATCTTATTGTGATTATAAAATTATAATGCCATTTGATGTCCAATCATGGACACTAGGAAACCGTGGTAGTAGAATAGCACTCCGTTAATTTTCAGCAATTTTCAACTTCGCCATTAATACCAATCATTGTTCTCCAAAGGTGAAGGCAATGAGTTGCTAGCTTTTTTATCGATCATGAGGAGGATGAGTGAAAGAATCCAAACGTTATGATTTCAGTTGGTTAAGTTCAAAGTGAAGTATTATGAGGCCATTGGGAAGTCCAAGGGTTGGTAAAGAGGCAAAATGATGAATATGATTAAGGTGAGAAGATAATGGAAATGGAAACAAAAATATTATACTTATAAAAAAGTTCCCAATGCACGCCTTTGCCATTGATGGGAAATTAAATTTGTCTTTACACCAAAAGAAAGTGTTGGGTGGAATTCCAACTCGCCTTTCATTGTGGTAACCATGTGTGCTTCCTCATCTTTTCTTCTGTGCTCTGCATCCTAATTCTACGTAAAGTCTTAACCTTTTCCGATAAATAAATAAATAGATAGGGAATACCTTTTCCAATAAATAAATAAATACATAGAGAATACGCACGCATACCCACACTATGTTATTAGGATAAAGATAGTTTAATCCATCTTTTTTAACTCATTTTTTCGATCACCATTAGATCATTTATTTTGATTCTTTCAAATGATGTGATGTGATGATCTAATAGTGATTGAAGTGGTGAGTTAAACTTTGATTGTATTATAATATAATTATTATAATACGATCAAAGTTTATTGACTTAATTTATTTTGTTAGAGTAATATAATTAAAGTTTATTTATTTATCTAATATTGACAAAAAAATTTAAAAATTAAAATTATTCAAATATTATTGAATAATAATATAATTTTTTAAAATATATAATTATTAAATTATATAATTAGAAATAGTAAATAATTATAGTAAAAAATAAAAATTAATTATTAATAGATCAAGGGTTAATATATATTTTATATTTGGTTTAAATATGTTTTTAGTCTTTTTAACTTGTAATGAAAATTATAATTGGTTATTCTACGAAATTTTAGACAAATTCAGTCTCTCACATTTAAAAATGTGTAAATTTAGTCTTTTTAACCAAATTTTGTCAAGTTTGTTTGACATTTCAAACATTTATCTCCGCTAATATTGAAGTGAAAATGTGTTGAATAGTATAAGAAATGTAAATACTATCATAGAACATGTTTCAAACGTCAAATAAACTTAACAAAATTATGTTAAAGAGACTTAATTCACTGATTTTTTAAATTGTGATACTAAACTGAATTAGGTTTTGAAAGAAACTAATTTCATTTTTCATCTTTCAATCTTCACTTAAAGTTAAAGTGACCTATAGATTTAATTCAAATCTGTTTAATTCATGATGATAAAAGGAATCGAATTTAATTTGGTCTATATAGGAAAAAAACTAACTTTTTTTATTCGACCAAATCCATATTAAACTAGGTTAAAACTAGGTTAGGCCATAGATTAAATTACAAAGAGAATGAGAAACACGAAATCCGACAGAAACATGGGAAAAGTGTGCTACTAAATACGTAACATATTATGATAAGTGGGAAATTGTAATTTGTTTAGAGAGACATGTTGCTTTTTTGGTGGGTCGTTGTCAGTAGATAAAGTCGTTAGAGATTTATGTTTTCATCTGATATGGTCCTGTTGGGGATGAATCGTTTTTACAGACAACCATAACTTTATGCCATGTTGTCATAATCATAACCTTACTTTCAATTCTCTTCATACTTTTCTTTAGTAAAACCATTCTCCTCATGCTTACAAGACTATTATGTCGAAGGATCCCACATATATTCTTTTTCTTATATTTAACGGCTTTTTCTATCTCTTTTAAGCTCTAATGATGCAGTTTATTTTCATTTTTAATTATTCGTCTTTTATTCCATAGGATATGCTTCCTTTATTTTCCTTTTTCTTCTCTATGTATTTCTTTGGAACGCTTCAAACTATAGACAAGAGAATATCATAAAAGGGAAATTAAAAACACCATTCCTTTTACTTTTTTTCGTAACCCAAATAAAAAATTCATTAATCTCTAATATTTTTACTTTTTTGCTTAATTATCAGTTATTGATAATTTTACAATACATTATTTTTTAACTATTATACTTTACAATATTTATTTTATTACTTTTTACATTAAATTTCCACACATTAAGAATGATAGATAATATAATACTGAAAAATCTATAACTCAAATGGTTGATTTGTAAAAGTATAATTGAAAATAAATGCTATAAATATACCTTATCAACAAAATAAAATCATAATATTTGTAAATTGATTTTGTACTATTTATATTTGTAAATTTTTCATCAAATAATTATATCAAACACTTATACAGTCAATAAGTTAATTCAACAATTTTTTACTTGCCAATTTTTGACTTTCAACTACCCATTAATTCCTAAATGTTAACTAACTTTTCCGCTTTCACCTAATGCAATATATTTCCAGCCAAAGACATTATTAATCGTAGGCAAAATTTTCAATTCAAAAGCAATCCACCATATCATCTTTATTCGGCTAGTTATTCATAAATGCCCAGAATTATTTTGCATAGTTTCCTACCAACACTGTCTCAATAATCATCAAAACTTATAAATACATTGTATACTGTTGAATCATTAACGGTGTATCTTCTTATATGGTATTATTACGATAAATAAAAACATATTTTTTTAATTTAACAAATTTAATCACAAAATTATAAACGTATAAGGCTTTAATTAAAATATAAAGGGTTAAGTGAAAATTTGAATTAGTTACTCCTCAAAACTTTGGCCTAATTTAGTCATTCGATTTCAGAATTGTGTGAATTTAGTCATTTCAAGCAAAATTTGTTAAGTTTATTTATCGTTTTAGACGCATTTCATCATAGCATTTGAGATGTTTTACCGTTTAACATATTTTTGCTTCAATATTAGCTAAGAAACTATCATGAAACACGTTTGAAATGTCAAATAAACTTAACAAAATTTAGTTAAAATGACTAAATCCACACAATTTTAAAGTTGAAGGAATAAATTGAGTCAAAGTTTCGAAGAAAAACTAATTCCAATTTTTACTGAAAGTTAAAAAGATAAAAACATAATTAACTCAAAAATAAATTATAGAGACCCACTTCAAACCTTCATTAAAACGTGGGGATTCAGTTACTAATTTAACCATAAAAATGGAATTAAAAGAATAATGTAAATAGTTTTGAAGGGTGGGATTTGACTTTTGACCATTCCTCTTCAAAGCAAAACATAATTGACATAATATATTTAAGTTACAACACCATTTGTGTACAGTTGGAACTAACACAATAAGATTAAGAGGGACCACACTGGGTTTAGATTAGATAATTGGGCCTGCTAGAGGAAGGCCCATTCCACACTGTCGTGAGCGAAAATGGGCTGTCTCTGCCGGTGGAAAATTCGTATTCATTAAACACGTTGAGGACCAATGATTGCAAACAAACCTTCTTTTTCTTCAGCAACACTCCTAATAATTAAGGAATGATTGAAACTATAAAAGAAATAATTATTATTATGATTAAGAAGAAGAAGGAGCCAGTAGTTGCATGAGTTCAGTTGTGTTATGAATAGCAAAATCATGTGGTCCAATTATTTTCAAACACTGATAGTAGCCTTAACGTGCTACCTTTTTATCATGTGTATTATTATTTTTATATTTATCATTTTTTTAACACATACTTTATTATTTAAATTCTTTTATAAATATAAAATTAACTTTTTTAATGACCCAGATAGTTATCAACCAATGCAAGTGGTATAAAGTAACATTTTCCTTTTATGATTTATAGGTTTAGGCATTTAGGTCATTAATTGGGGTTGTCCTCTTCCAATCAAGAACCGTCAACATGCCATGTGCATAACTAATGCCTCATCACCCATCACCCATTTCCTCTTTTATTTTCTTATGTTATTAAAAAGGAATCTTATTCCTATATTCCTTTTCCTAAATAATGTATATGCAAGGTTCAAAAATATAATTTAACTTCTATTTAGGGATTGGTGGCCACGGTGTTAAACATGTGACTTATTAGTTCTTAAGACATGCTCAATTAAACTTGCTTCCATGTCTAGTGCTCTAGTGGAGAAATGCTACAAATATTCTATTATAAAAACAAAAACAAAAAATTAATTTTTTATTTCTTTTAATTAAAGTATGCGCTCCCCCAATACCTTTTGAGCAATATTAATTAATTTCATAAACAAACTTTCCCATTTTGTAAATATTATGGTATAAATCACAATGCATGTGGATCAATCACATTAAACTTTAGGAACTGCTTCAAAAGTTTATCATTGTTTAAAATAAAATGTAGATCTGCTTCACTTTCCTCACAAATTCGGAAAAAATGGCTTCTTTTTTTAGATAAAATTGAGATAGGTCAGAGAACTAACTCAAACACTACTCAATCATGATGAACATAACCAAGGTTATCCAAGGAGACAGCCTAGGATACAACAAAAAATTAATCTGTTTGAATTAAATTCAATATGTTCCAATCATACACGTGTGTTTACAAAGAATAAGAGCGTAAAATTTATCTAATTTCGTAAGGGAAGTACATTAAAAAGAATGAAGTTTGCTATATCTTCTTCAAAAAAATAATCTAAATAATTAAAAAAAAAAATGGGATCTACTGTGTAAGGGTAAGAAGGTTGAGCAGAGCGACGCGAGAGTTTATCAAAGCCCTCAACACTTTCTCGGTATCGTTTTCAATGGCGCAGATTCGTTCCTCCAAATCCCGCATTTTCTTCAAAATCAATCTCACTTCTTCATCGTCTTTCTTCTTCAGATTCCGAAGATTTTCCATTTCCACCACATCCCGTTCTCGGAGCTCTTCAACGCCTTCACGATCCTTCTTCACCCTCCCACCTTTTCTCGACAGCTTCACCATTTGTGCCCACGACAACCTTCGAGACGCGAACGACGCTGCCATCCCGTTGAACAGCGCCGCGGAAACGGAAACCGTCACGGACATGACGTCGGCGATGACGTGTCTCAGTTCAGCGTCCACGAGGGACGTTGGAGCCTGCTGCGTGCAATGTTGTTGGTGTTGAGCAAGACTGACACATCGGAGAACGGACACGATGTTTTCGATTTCTTTGGAGATTTTATTCTTAGCTTTTACGTAGGCGACAACCTTGGAGTCGTCGCGTTTTCTTATGGCCATCTGGGCGGAGGAGTGTTCTTCCTTGAGAGCCATGACGGATGTTTGGAAGATTCCGAAGGCGTCGACGAAGCGGAGGAAATCTTCTAGAAGGTTCTGGAGCCAGAGAGGGTGGCTTCGGAGGGATTCTAGAGTCTGAGGGAGGTTGAGGATGTGTTGTAGGGTCTCGTGGGTGTCCTTGAGAAGGGTCAAGCCCTGGGAGAGGGTCGTGGAAGTTTGTTGTTGGGCTTTGGAAGTGGCGGCCCACGATCTGAGACCGTTGATCTCGTCCTTGATCTCGGAGATCAGAGGGTGGGATCTGCAGGGAAGACTGATGGACCTGATGTGGTGAGATATGTGCGGTTTCTGTGATGGACGGTTCGGATTTTTGTTTGGGAAGGAGAGGGAACGCCGGAAAACGCCTACCATTTTTATTTCTATTTCAATCTTCTTCTCACGGAATAGAGAGAAGATTCGTGTGTTTTGCGGTGCTTCGTGTGATTTCGTTTGAGTATTTATATAACGATGTATAATCATAGTTTATTCTGTCAATTTTTTAATCTTTCTCCGTTGCTTTTTTATATTCTTCGTCTCTGTAAATACACGTGCACGCCAAGGAAAACATAGTCGCTGGACTTGTTTTTCCCCTGTCTCAAAAATTAAATAAATTTTAGCATCTTCTTTCTGTCAATATCTTCGTTGGTTAAGAAACCGTTCCAGCTTCTTCAATTTTTCTCAAATAACTCTGAAATTTGACGCAGTGAAAGAAAAACCAAAGTTACTGTTGAAGTTGAACATTTTTAGTAGAGTGTTGTGGATTTTCCTTGATTGACGCTAACAAATGAGGCATGTTATGTTATGTTATCGTTGTTGTGTTTGTTTTGGAAGAAAGAAATGTTTGGGTAAGTAGCTGTCAGTGATACAAGTTGGAGCTGGATGACTTCAAAGAAGCGCGTGCGTCGGCGTGGTTTGTTCTGTAGTGTCTGATACATGGATGAAATGGAATCTTGAATGATTCATAGTTTTCCGGCGATTAATCTTTGTATTAATTGAAGGCGTGTTAGTTGTAATTACACTTACACACATGATCTCATCCTTGGAACTCCAAACTCATCTCAACCCTAGAAGATTATGCAAGTCTTGCTTGATTATACGCGGCGTTTATGATTTCTAAGAAGATTATGTGGAAATCAAGAATCCTCCAAAAATATCGCCAAAATCTTTTCTGAAGTCAAACGGCTATACCCAGTTTTTTTTTTTTTTCAGATGAAAATAATCTCTCCTTTTTTCAGAAAAAAAATGGTTTTCAGATAAAATAAACTTGAAGATATTAAATTTTAATAAATGGAGAAAAATCGTTACGTATAATATTTATTTGAAGAAAAATAAAATAAAATGTTATTTTAATTTATTATATATGAAACAACTATTATATATACAAAGTTATTTGTACTACAAGTTGATAGTTATGGTTGAATGATTTACCTAATTTGGAGGGGGTAAAATCATCACTGAATAAGTTATTTGTAAATTAAAGGAAGTTGTGGTATCATTACTAGAATTTTTATTATTACTGGGGAACTTTTTTGCAAATTTTCTACAAAAAATTGTAGGAAAAGAGTTTTCTGTCATTTTTATTACGAATTTTGATCGGTAGGTGGGTAATTAATTATTGTGAAATTTAAAAATTCACAGGATATTTTTTGCAAATTTTTTTATAAAAAATATTCGTAACAAAATTTTTTATGAAAAAAATTTGCAACAATTTTCCTACGAAAAAATCAAACTAAAAATTTGCATGTATTTTTTCTTGCAAATTACATTTCACAAATAATTTTCTTGCATATTTTAAATTTGTAGATAATTTCTTGCCAAAAAAATTCGCAAGTAATTTTTCCTACAAAAATAAATTTGTAAGTATATTTTTTCTATTGCAAGAAAATTCGCAAAAACTTTTTATGAATTTTAAACAATATATAATTACTCTTTGGAGCCTAATGATGTTATTTTATTCTTTATTTGAATATAATTTTATTTTATTTTAAAATCTGTATATTCTGATATATTTTATATTTTACAATTTAATTAATAAAATATTTCTTGTAGTTTTAATTAAATATATTCTACATTTTATTTTTTATAAAAGAAATTTATATTTTACATCTTATGAGCACACTATTTGATAAAAAAAAAGTAGAAATAATCTTGAAAACAATCAACTTCCATAACTAGAATAAATTATATCGAGGAATCATAACATAATTCATAGATTGGACTTGGAGTATGAAGATCATAATAAAATTAGAAAAAGTTACACTGCAAATATATAACAACAATAATCACAATGATGTGCAAGATTTCTTCTCTTCAAGTATTCATCAAAAGTGTATTCTCTGTGTAGAGAGATAAATCTGCAATCGAAGGTAATAAATAATGTTATTGAAGTTTAATGGGAAAGCACTACTACAAATTCTCATATTACATGGGAATTTTCTTTCAAATTTGTTAAAAAATTTTACAAGAAAAGACTTTTTCCTGCTATTTTTTCTAAGAATTTTAATTGGCAGGTAATTCCTTGGTGAGTAATTATTTCCTACAAAATTATAAAATTCGCAAGTATTTCTTACAAAACTTGTTGCAAAAAGTGTTTTATACAAAATATTTTGCAAGAAAATTGGCAGCAATTTCCTGTAAATCTTTTTTTCATAACAAAATTTATAAGTATTTCCTACAAAAAAAATTTCAAAACAAAATTGGCAGAAAATATGAGTTTTTTTAGTAGTGAAGATAGCAGTCAATACACTTGCATTATTTAGATAACCATCTCAAAAAATAAAATTCAAATGTTGAATAAGCAAAAAAGCAATGTACCTCTAATTCACTTTTTAAGCCAATGCCAAGCAACTGAATATGTTGTTGGAAGGAAAGGACTTGCACCAAGAAGAGAAAAAAC
>Ga0214545_1003760_pt1 | contig 28771 bp, 16 predicted proteins | sample CNSS4metaG_FD_160064 | JGI IMG/M metagenome (GOLD analysis project Ga0214545, IMG submission 160064) | Root nodule microbial communities from cowpea collected in UCLA plant growth center, Los Angeles, California, USA - CNSS4 | ecosystem: Host-associated > Plants > Roots > Nodule | place: USA... | reverse complement strand
ATTTATGCTCCCCAATCATCATGCGCCACCTAGCATTGCTTTCTTACTCCTAATTAACCTACAAAGCAAATAAACATTGATTAGCATGTTGGCTTAAGTCAAGTCAACTATAGTCAACAAGTCAAACCTAGTCAAAGGTCAACAAGTCAACTAAAGTTGATTCAACTAAGTCAACTTAGGGAATCAAAAATAACAAACACAAATGAAAGGGATGAAGGATTAGTGAACTTCCTTTCTAAACATGCTTAGTCTTCTTAAGCATGTGCCTTCATCCTTGGTTGGGGTCAATCCTTCATCATCGTGGCAGGTGAAGGGGTGTCAGAAGTCTAATCCAAAGGGGTTTCGCGCCGTCATTTTTTATGTTCCATGACTTTTGGTGTGCCTCGTGATTATTGGAATGGTTGTGACTTTTGGCGGGAAGGAGTTGTGACGTTTGGAATTCATGTCTATAAATGAAGATGTTGTTGACAGTGTGCCCATATTGCTTCATTTGCAAAAAATATGAGATTAGTTACTTCGTGTGCATTAGAGTTGTCTGATATCTTCCTTATCTCCTCCGTCATCCTAAAAAGAATCAGTTATGTCTAGTAGTAGTGATAGGGTTTCCTTGTCGAGTTCGAGTAGTGAGAGGTCTTGGGGGAGCGAGAGTAGTTGGGCGGATAATAGTGATAGGGAGGAATCAGAAACGTAGGGAGGATCCCCATGGAGAGGGTAGTTGAAGTTAGGGAAGATCCACCTGAGGAGTTGGCGGAAAGCAGCTGGCCGGCAAAGACTGGGTACGAGTGGGTAGCGGCAGACGTGCGAACACAGCAGTCGCTATTTTAGTGGTCGCGATTACTGAAGTCTTGGATGAATTGTACGCCAATCTTTGAGAAAGGTGCTCGAAGGGACATAGTGGTGCCAGAGAGGGTAACTGTTGTGGAATGTGTCTGCCATGGCCGAGAAGGAGCTGCCGAGGGAGGATTTATCGGTGGCCGACAAGGAGGTGGTGGATACAGTGATGCTCTTTAGCGATAAGATGCCCACTAAGGGCTTAGTTAGGGTTTATAATTCGGTTCACCCGATTATAGATATTGAAGGTATCTTTCTGTAATTTTGAGTGTTATTTTATGTTTGAGCATTCTGATGGTTGTATGTTGTGGGTTGCAGGACATATGGCACAGATGGGAAAAAAGAACTTGACACTTTTCCAAGCATTGCGGAAGGAGAATGCGCAGAAGGCGGCGAAGGCTAGAGCTGTTGGGAGCAGTGAGGTTCCAAACCTGCAAGAATCGTTAGTAGACGTGCATGTGCATGGTAGGACTAAGAGGAAGGCAGAGTTGCGGGCTAGGCCTGGCAAAGGAAAGGACGTGAAGAAGGTGCGGGCCACCTTGATGGGGCCGGGATCGTCAAGCGGAGGGAAGGGACCGGAGGCTGGATTGATTGAGCTTCCAGAGACAACTGTGCGAAAGGATATCGATATCAATATGCCGAAATCGTTGATCGATTCGATTGATAATATGGAGCCGAACGCTTTGGTGAAGGCTATGGTCGAATTTAGCAGCAAAACGCTGATACTGAGTCGGCATGTTGGATCTTTATATCAAAGAGAGCTGAAGGAGGGGAGTCAGACGAAGGTCGAAGAATTACAGGAAAAGGTGGACAAGCATGCGAAGGAAAAAGAAGCCTGGAAGAAGGGGAAAGAGGAATGGGAAGAAGAAAGGAAGAGACTGGCTACCTGGAGAGTGCGCTGCCTAGATTCAGAGGAGAAGTTGAAGGGCCGGGCAGACCTGGAGGCCGACTATGATGAGATGAAAGAAAAACATGATGGGTTGGAGGTGGAGATGAAGGATTTAAAGAGCTGTATTATCCAAGAGCATATAAACGACTTTCAGAAGGGTTTGCGGCAAGCGGCTTTCTTCTATAAGGATGTTGATGTTAATGATGAGAGGTTTGATGTAAACAAGGATGTGGTTGATGATGTGCTTGTGGATGAGCTGGAATCTAATCTCGAGGGGGATGCGGGGGCGGAGGAGGCGGATGCGAACGTTGATGGCGCAGTTGCGAAGGATGTTGACCAAGAGGCGACTTAGAACTGTTATTTTAATACTTCCAATTTGATATTGATTCTAAGTTTGTAATAAATCGTACACTAATTACTTTTGTGCTAATGTGACGAATGCTTTGTGTATGCTATGTTGTTTGTTTGATATCGATAACTTGCGTTATAGCGGCGCGTTTGTGGTATGATATAATCGTGAGTGGGAGTTTGATGTATGTAGTGTTTGCTTTAGAGTGTTTAATTCGATAAAGAAGTGTTTTGGTTTGCGAATGCGATTTTACATTAAGGGTGTTCGACCCAGGCCGCTTACTTGTGGTAAGGGTGGGGAACTAAAACGAATTAACATCAAGTTAAGGGTGTTCGATCCAGGCCGCTTACTTGTGATAAGGGTGGGGAACTTAAACGAATTAACATCAAGTTAAGGGTGTTCGATCCAAACTGCTTACTTGTGATAAGGGTGGGGAACTTAAGCGAATTAACATCAAGTTAAGGGTGTTCGACCCAGGCCGCTTACTTGTGATAAGGGTGGGGAACTTAAAGCGTGTTAGAAGTAAGGTAAGGAGTAGTCGTGAGGTGAAGAACCCTTTGTTTTATTCATGAAATTTGGGGTGCCTCAATAAAACCTCCCTGGCCAAAACCCTCCTTAGGGAAAAATGACCAAGTGAGAAAAAAGAGTACACCCAGGGTTACAAGTATGTGCTATAATACATGTCTTTAACTAAAGTAAAACTTGAAATGGGACACATTCCATGTATTGGGTATTTCTTCCCCCGATAATTGCTCAAGCCTACACGCTCCTCCTCCAGCATCTTCACGTATTCGGTATGGGCCGTCCCAATTGGCGGAGAACTTGCCATCCTTCTTTCTTGCACTGCTGGCCATTCTCCAAACTAAGTCCCCCTTTGCGAACGATCTTGGGCATAGGTTCACATTATATTTTCTGGCCACTCGCTGTTTGGCAGCTAAGTTGCGTATTTGGGTTTTTTCTCTTAACTCGGGTAGGAGGTCGAGGTGGGTGATCATGTTTTGATGATTTTGGACTAGGTCGTATAGTTCTCGGCGCAGAGATGGTTCACCAATTTCAACGGGTATCATGGCGTCTGCGCCGTATACTAGGCTGAATGGAGATTCATTTGTTGCTGATTGAGGGGTACACTTGTAGGCCCATAGCACTTCCACTAATTCTTCTGGCCATCGGTCCTTGGCGTTGTCCAACCGTTTACGCAGTTCTACTAGTATAACTTTGTTTGCTGCCTTGGCCTGTTCGTTGGTTTGTGGGTGTTCAACAGAGCTGGTTACATGTTTGATACCTAGGCTGGTATAGAATTTAGCAAGTTCTTTGTCTATAAACTGTCGGCCATTGTCGGTGATGATCGTATGTGGGATGCCATACCGGCATATAATGTCCTTCCATTCCCCACTTTGTGAAGGGCCACGGGGATAGTATAAAGTGAAGCTACTCTTGTTTCTGGTGGATAAGGTTGCCATGTTTCTGGCATGGTATGCATTTTTTGACGAAGTCGTGGCAGTCTGCCTCCATGGTCGGCCAGAAGTAACCGACGCGAAGGACTCTAGTAGTCATGGTGCATACGTCGGAATGATAGCCGCATATGCCTTCATGTAACTCTTTAATGATGTACTGAGCTTGTTCTGCAATCACGCATTTGAGAAGTGGTTGGCCGTATCCGCGTTTGTACAGGTCATCGCCTATCATCGTGTACCTAGCGGCTTTAGTTCTCCAAGTCCTGTCAGCATCAGGTGGGGGGTTACCGGTTTGGAGGTTTTGGATGTAAGGAGTTGTCCAATTGTCGGCTTGGTGTTGGGTTAGGGTATGGCAAGTATTTGTGATGGAGGGGGTGGATAGCGTTTGCTGCAATAGTGATCGGTGGCGGTGTTTTAACTTGGTGCTGGCTAGTTTTGACAATATGTCGGCTTTGATGTTTTTGGATCTGGGAATGTGTTGGATGCAGACTTGTTCAAAGGCGGACTTGACGACTTTCCAGACCAGATGATAGTATTGTAGGAGGGTAGGGTCTTTGATCTGGAACTCGTCATTTAAATGGCCGACGGTAAGCTTAGAATCGGTTTTGCACGTTAGTGACTTGACACCAACCTCGCGGGCCAAGGATAAGCCGGCGAGGATGGCTTCGTACTCAGCTTGGTTGTTAGACGTCTTGAAGGCGAAATGGAGGGATTTTTTGATGAGGATATCGTTGGGGCCTTCTAGTACGATGCCGGCACCTGTCCCTTTGGGTTTGACGAACCATCAACATAAAGTGTCCATTGGTCCTCTTCAGGAGTTCGTTGGAGATCATTGACAAAGTCTAGAAGGCATTAAGCTTTGATGAGGCCGTGAGGTTCGTAGTGGATGTTGAATTGGGATAACTCAATGGCCCAGGACGGCATCCGCCCCACAAGGTCTGGTTTCTGCAATATCTTCTAGATCGAATAGTCAGTTTTGACGATGATGATATGGTTTTGGAAATACGGGCGTAGGCGTCGGGCTGCGTGTACCAGGGATAGGGCTAATTTTTCCACCATCTGGTATCTGGTTTCGCGATCTTGCAAAGTTTTGCTGATGAAGTAAACAGGATGTTGGGTGTCGCTGACATCTTGAACCAGCGCGACGCTTACGGTGTGATCTGTGGCGGTGATGTAGACCAATAAGGGTTGATGAGTATCTGGTTTATGGAGGATGGGTGGTGAGGTGAGGGTGGTTTTTAGCTTTTGAAATACTTGTTCACAATTATCATTCCACGTGAACTTGACAGAGTTTTTGAGTAGCTGAATGATAGGTTGGGTTTGTTCGGCTAGTTTGGGAAGGAAGCGGGAGATGGCAGTGAGGCGGCCTATGAGGCGTTGTACTTCTTTGATGCTGGCGGGGCTTCGCATTTCAATGATCGCGTTGCACTTTTCAGGGTTAGCCTCTATGCCGCGCTGGGTTAGCATGAATCCAAGGATTTTTCCGCGGTCGACACCGAAAACGCATTTGTCGGAGTTGAGACGAAGGTTGTACTATCTTAACGCAGAGAAGACTGTTGATAGGTCCTGAACGTGCTGGTGATGGCTTGGGAATTTGACAACCATGTTGTCAACGTATACTTCGAATATACTATTATTATATATAAATTTAATCATCAGTTCATTAGTTCATTTTATGCATTTATTTGATTACATAAAAATAATCCCTTACAATATTTATCTACTAAATACTTCTACTAATATCTCCCGATATTGACAGGTTTCGAATATCACATAATAAGTTGGTGATGGAAATAAATGCTTCCATAAATAATTTTGAATTGTCATTGTTTTTCTTTTTACAAAAACGTGTGAAATTTACATAAATAGGAATTCTTTTAGAACATTGTAATAATTTTTTTTGAAAATTTGTGAAATTAAGTGGTATCATCAAAAAACTAATTCGTAGTTGACGACGTAATATCGTAACGAAGAAAAATTCGTATTCAACATTTTGGATAAGTTTGTATGAAATTGATTGTTAAGTTAGGTGGATAATGATGACCTACAAAGTTTAGTACAATATTTAGAAAATAAAAGTTATTTATTTTAAATAATAATCATAATACTAATAAAAAATATAGGATTTTTTTTACATATTTTATATTCTTACTTTATTCTATTCTTACTTTATTCTAAATTAACTGTTAAAATTAGAAGAGTTCTACAATAATATTGTTAAGATACACATTCAATATTTTTAGTTTGTTCTTAATTATTTTTTAAAATAAAAAAATAAAAATAAATATCAAAACACTAAAAATAATTATAGTGTAATTATTATCTTTTATGTAACCACCATTATTAATATATATATATATATATATATATATATATATATATATATATATATATTCAAACACACGAGAAACGTACCTTTGAAGGACATAGTGCATGGTCCCCCAAAATTTTTATATCTACATAATTTAATTAATATATAATTTTAAATATATATTTAAAAATTGATATTTTGAATATATTTGATATTTTAAATTTTTTATATATCTATATTTAATATATTTCTATTCTTTTTTTGTTTTTTACATTTTCAATTTTACCTTTTTAATATTTTTTAAAATAAAACTAATTATTTTATTAACATTATCTTTTAAGTGATCACTTATTTAATTTAATATTTTTTTATTTGACTATTTTTATTTAAAATTTAACCATTATAAATGAAAATTAATTATAGTAAAATTATAAAAATTATTTGTATTTATTTTATAATTATAATGATAACAATAATTATAATTTTATTACTTTTTATTATCTTAAAAAAAGTAAATACAATGTTTTTACCGCTTTATATAAATATTTTGAAATTACTCTTTTGATTTTTATTTTCGTTCAAAAATGTGAAGTTAGTTCTCCAGTTATTTTTAGTTCCAATTTGATCTCGATTTTTGAAAAAATGATGCAATTTGGTTATTTTTCGTTAAATTTTTTGAATCAGATCAAGATTTTTTAATCAAAATTGAAGTTGTGAATAATGATGATTTGCTTTGTTGGTATAAATGACATAATTTTAGAGTCAGTCATGGTGAAAAATTCTTGCTCCGCTTCAAGAAATTTAACAAAAATAACCAAATTGCATCAATTTTTTAAAAATCGAACCAAATCTACTATATATCTAAGAACTTCTTAGTATAGGTAAATTACTGAAATAGACATTCTATTTAATTGACATGTGTCTAAAATTGAGGTTATATTTGTCTTTTTGGTGTAGTGGTGTTTTGCCGCTGAAACACTTTAATTGCTGATTGATATTGGCTGACAGCAGGATCTTTCTTCTCCAAAGCAATCAACTTCGTCGAGGTCATTTTCTTTTTTCTTCTCCTGTTTTCCTTCTTCTTCTTGTTCAATCCTTCTTCTTTCTCATACCAACTTAAGTTTTTTTTCCTATTTGTTGTTGTTGAAGGTTGACGGGAGTTTTGGTTGGTGTAGGTAATTTTTTCTTCTATTTCTTAATTTTATTTTTTTTCTTCTTTCTGCTTCTTACTCTGCTATTTTTTTTTTTACTTTGTGTTGATTGTTCTTCGTGAAAGATTTAATTTTTGCAATGTTTTTCGTCTTGAAGAAAAGGTTGATTTTTTTAGAAGGTATTTTTTAACAAAATCTTGAACATGTTTTGTTGTTGTTGATAGTGTTGTTCTATTTATTTTTTTATACTTGGTAGATCTATTATTGTGGGTTGAAGAAAATGTTCAAGTTTTCGTTTTTAAAAGGAATATTTGAACAAAAAGAATGAGTGAGGATGATGATGTTTTTGTTAATGGTCTTCTTTTGTATTTTTTTTTCGTCTATTTGTGGTTTGTTGTTGAGATCTCTTTGTTGTTGTTGAGATATGTTTAAAGGTTATGTTTTTGTAACTTTTTTCTGTTAAATATGTTGTAGCAATGGGTTAGTCTTTTATTGAAAGCCATGTTCAGATTTCTCTGTTGTTTTTTATGGTTTTAATTTTTTTTAATTCTTATGTGCTCCTTCTTCTTTTTTCATGAAAGGTTTAATTTTTTTGTGATTGTTGTTGTTGAAGGTTTACAGAAGTTGTGGATATTTTTTCTTTTGTTTTTCTTCTTCTTCTTCTTCTTCCGTCTTCTTTCTTCGTCGATCCTTTTTATTTTTTCTTCTTCATGTGAAGTTATATTTTTTTTAACTTCCTGTTTATTGTTTTTCATGCATAACAGAACGTTTGGTTCATCAAGAAGGTTAGTTTTTTCTATTCTTCTTCCTTTTTTCTTCCTTTTCTTCTTCTTTGTGGATCCTTCTTCTTTCTTTTTCTTCATACTCAGTTATTTTTTCTTTACTTTGTGTTCTGTTATTTTTTTTTACTTTGTGTTGACTGTTCTTTATGAAAGGTTTGATTTTTTTTTTCAGATTGAAGTGCTAGAACGTTGAGGAAAGGAAAATAAGGCTTATGGATAAGGATCTAAGGCCCTTTTGCAAATCAATTGGACTTTTGCTAAGCGTAGCATTTGTAATGGCGCCAACACTATAGAGGACGTGATTTAGTTTTCTTTTCAAAATGAAAAAATTATCGAGGAGGCTTCTAGCCACGACTGAAATTCTATATTTTGTGGTGCTTTTGTGGAATGAACTCGCAAACGATCCCTCCTTTCTCTCCTACTCATATTTTTGAAGCCCATGATTTATTTATTTTTCCTTTGGCTTTTATTTGTTAAGGTTTTGTTCTCCTTAATCAACTGATTGTTTTGTTTCCATTTCTTACGATTATTTTGTTTCCATCTCCTATTACCGTATTTTCGTGGATCTATCAAATGGGTTTGCGGTTTGTTTTTATTTTTGTGTATTTGTTTATTATATTGATGGTTGGTTTGCTTTGTTGCTTTTGTTATTAAGGTTTTGTTTTCTTTCATGAGATGATTGTTGTTAAAGTTTGCTTTAGCTTTTACTGTTAAGGTTTGCTTTAGCTTTTACTATTAAGGTTTGCTTTGGCTTTTGTTGTTAAGGTTTTGTTTTCTATCTTGATGTTTCTATTTGTTTTGTATCTTGAATATGTTTTTGTAATCCAAAAAAGCCTTTCCATGTGAATGTGTATCTAATGTTTTTCCTTTCTTTGTCCTTATGAAACCTTAGGGAGCATAATCCTTGATCTGTGTGTTTGGAGTTGCTGAAGGTTTACTATAAGTTTCCCTCCTCCATATTTTTCTTTCATGGTTTTAAATTGAAATCACTCTAAATTCATATATATTCTTAATATGTATGAATGCAATGATAGATATACTCTAAAAAGATCCCAAAAATTCTTTATTACTAATGTTAACACTCTTACTTTCTGAAATAAGTCTTTGTGGCATAAATAGAGGGGAAGGTTCAGCAAGGTGATGGAGACATTCAATTACTTTGGTATTGAGCTCATGGATACTAATCTCACTACTACATAAGGAGCATTTATGATTACAGGTGATTCTGAAAATGATAATAATCAAGACTATTTTTTACTACAGTTATTTATCAAATTCATAAGAAACTTAAAGATGAGATGTGATTCATCTTTTCACTACTATGAATATGTAGGTGTTCATGCTTACTTGACAAAGTTAACAATGTGATAAAATAATATTCATCCTATAAGAAATTGCTCCTGATTTTGATCAATTTTACTTTGGAAGTTTCATAATGTTTGAAAAGTATAAACACTCATGTATGTTTTTCTTTGAAAGATATTGAGTACTTCATACAATTCCATCAAATTATATGTTTGATTGAAAGAACTTTATTCACAGGCAAGCAGGAAGAAGAGCAGATCCCTCCATGAACAAATTATTTTTTCCTGCACAAAGGTACAAAATATAAATGTGTCACTTATGTTTATCTACATCTTCAGGTTTTATGGAAATTGACTAAATTTAATGGCAGTAAGAACTACAACTATTGAATAGAAATGCAAACTGGAGAGACAATTCTCTGAACTAATAATGGTTAGTAAATATGTTCGTAAATTATAGTTGTATTTTACCATTTTACTTATATGATATCAATCTTAAACTTTGAATGTTACATTTTTATTAGGCAATTGATGAGGAGCAAAATGAAGTTATCTCTTTGTACGTCTAATGATTTGGCTTGACAAAAAGGTTATCTTGAAGAAAATTTAAAACTCGCTAATGATTTGAAAGTAAGTATAGTTTCATGATGATATCAGTATTTTATTATTCTCTTTTCATTTTTTATTGTTTTGTTGCTACTTTTATAGCTATTTTTTATTGGTAGACATGGTTATTGACGTCAATTAATGACTTTCGTTTTTTATTTGAATTCATTTTAGAATGGACCCCAAACTTAATTTTTTCCCATATAGGGACTTGCTGTTATAACTTCATATGATGATTGCAGGTATAAATGACTATTAATATTAATGACCGAGATGATACACATTCATCATTGTGGTTGTAATTGTTTTGTTGCTGCTCTTGATAATATTGTAACCTTACTTTCCAAATAAAACCAAGTGTTACAGTTGAAAGTTGTTGCATACCACTTTGTTCAAATTTTCGTACTCTCAAACTTTCTTCTCTTGGTTTAGAAATCCTTTGTGCTATAATGGTCGTGATATCTTTAATCTATATCTGGAATTGTGATTATGATGAATTATGAAATTTATTTGTATGACGGGATTGGTGGAGAACAATCAATACAATATCTAGTAAAATTGGAAGTGATTTCTTTGTCAGGATTTCTTAATTAGCTTCTAACATTTTCATAAGGTGTTATTTTATTTCACTTGACCAATATTGCAGCAGTCATGTAAATGGATTATCAACATGTATTATGAATATTGGTGCTCACGTGACGTCATTTATATTCATTGAGATAAATGAAACTTATTTTATATTGTATTCTATTAGTTATTCATTGAGATGAATGAAATTTATTTCGTTGATTAATAGTTAGAGGCTTTTTATTTTATATTCTATTAGATATTTCCTATAAACTTTTACTTCCCTCCTCTTCCACAATTAATGAATTTAGTATGTATAAAAAATTTGTAGTTTGGATTTGTTTTTGTATTTGTAATGTTACTGTGGAGGGGAGTTCGTTATATACTTATGTTTTTGCTCTGCACTTAGGTGTTTGTTATATTTCATTGTAAAATATTGGGTTTGTGAATTTCGATTTTTGTTACTGTAAATATTCATGTTCAAAATCTTTTATATCTTTAAAACTTTCATATTATATAAGTTATTGTTATTATTGTTATATCAATTTTTTTATTACAAATTAAAAGAAATAAATTCAGTTGAAAAAAACTAAAAGCAGTATCTTATATAACTACAAATAAATGCAATAAATTTAATACAACAAAGTAAAACAAAAGGTCTATTATTGTTGTTTATAATGAAATCGCAATAGGATTTCAAAAAACAAAAAAAAAACTTATCATATATTGCTTACGAGATCATATTGCACAAGATACATACGATTAACTATAACGATAAAAAAAAATATACAATTCATTTTAATATAGTATATAACTATTCATTTTATTATTATTTATAATAATTGTGCTATTAAATGTATAATACATCTCTCTTATTAATCAACCTTTCTATAATAAGTAATATTATAGAAGGTAAATGACTATTTAATTTAAATAATAATTAAAAATGTTCTTTTTATATCCTTTAATTAATTGATATTTCTATAATAAGTAATATTATACATTTTATAATTATACCTAATAATCATTTTAATAACTGTATAATACATTTCTTTTATTAATGGAATTTTCTACAATAGTGAATCTTATATAAGGTAAATTATTATTTTTATAACTATTAAATCGATCATAATATCACAGAAATATAATTCAAGCATTGAAAGTAAAATAAGTTTATTATAGTTAATCATAGTCACACTTCATAATAAATAACGTCAAATTTGAATAGAAGGATTTATAATTGATTTGCCCATACTTTATCATGAGAAGAACTATTTACAGTTAATTTCAATTAATTTCACAATACTTTATAATGGGACAAAAAAAAAACTACTTCAATGAAATAACCTACCTACAGTAAACAAATTAACACAAAATATTAGACTATCAGTGAACCAAATTAATAGACATACTAAACCAAGTTAATAGACATAGTGAGTATAATATAGAAAATTGATTCACCAAATCTAAAAAGGTCTCTACGAAATCAAACTGCAGAGGTATTGAAAAGACACCTAATAAGTATTACTTGCCGCCAAAATCAAACCCTTCTTATTGATTCTGAAAATGTAATGATTTGATCACTGTGAAATAAGTTTTCTTCATAAAGCTTATTTAATCTATGTGAAATATTAATTATATTAATAATTAATTAGAATAATTAATAGTTAAGTGTTGTTAAACATTAAAAATTAATCATCAATTATACAATACAAAATAACTAACAATAATATATCATTTCATGTTAATTATACGAAATATATTTTTCTTAATATAAATTGATTATTTTCAATTAACAAGAATCTATATTTAAATATAAAAAATAACTAACAAAAATATATCATCAATTAACACAGATCTATATTTAAATATAAAAAATAACTAACAAAAATATATCATTTCATGTTAATTATAGAAAATATATTTTTTCTAATATAAACTGATTATTTTCAATTAACACATATATATATATATATATATATATATTTAAATATAAAAAATAACTAACAAATACTATTACAAAAACATACACTACCAAAAAAATTCATATTGCCTACCAATTTTGTTTTGAAAATCTTTCCGTAAGAAATACTTACAAATTTTGTTGTGAAAAAAATTTGCAAGAAATTTCTACCAATTTTTTTGCAAAATATGTTGTATAAAACACTTTTTGCAACAAATTTTATAGGAAATACTTGCAAATTTTATAATTTTGTCAGAAATTATTACCCATGGACGAATTACCTGCCAATTAAAATTCTTAGAAAAAATGGTAGAAAAAAGTATTTTCTTGAAATTTTTTCAAAAGTTTGTAAGAAATATTCTATGTAATATGAGAATTTTTAATAATAATATTACAATGTCATATTTAAATATTAGTTACTTAATCACATTATTGTTACTATATTGAATAATTTAGCTAATATAAATTTATTATTGTCAATAACCAAAATGATTACTTAAATAATATATTTATCACTCATGAATATACATTATATTTTAATATAATATACATGTGCTTATATGTGTTTTTATTTAAAATTTTTAACATAAATTTTATCTGTTATATATTCTGTATGGAACCATATAACACAATATGCCTACATTTTACTTTAATAATGACATGTGGATATGCATTTTATTCTGATGTAATATACATGTGTTTATATCTACATGTATTCCTATTTAAAAATTTTAACATCAATTTCACATTATATATATTTTGTACATGACCATATAACACCATATGCTTTTATTTTACTTTAATAATAATTTGTGCATATACATTTTATTCTAATATAGCATATACAGTACGCATCTTATTTTAATATAACATGCAATATTTCTTTTTAAAAATTTTAACATCAATTTTATATTATATTTCATTTATACAATACTATATTACATAATATATCTACATTTTATTTTAACAACGACCAATTATTATTACAAATTGTTATAGTTAAATAAATTAATAATATATTTAAACAATAAAATTAATCATTATATAATTAAACCAATAACAATAATAATTATTCAAATCACTAATTTATATAACAATAAAATCTGTTTTAAATATTAAAAAATATAAAACGAAAAAAAACACGACCGTGCATCACAAACAATGTTGTTTTATTAAACTTCTAATCAAGTGTCATTTCTTAATCCAAACAAAATAACAATTTATCTCATCACAAATTGATGATTCCAAATAACTTAAAAACACATAACATATAACACATAATATATAGCAATAATTAATTATACGTAAATATATTATTATATCATTGTTAAATGAATCTTATTGTTAAATATATTTAAATTGGCAATTAAAACTTTACAAACTTTTAATTTAAATTATTGATTTATTAATAATAATATTAAAATCTGTTTTCTAAAAAAACAATTTAAAAACCAAAAAGACGATCCGTGCGTACGCACGGATCTCATCCTTGTTGAAACTAAAAAAAACTAGAAGACCAAGTTGACATTTTTAACAAAAAATGGACCAAAAGAGTAATTCAACCAAAATTTTGGCACCCCAAAATATTGGCATCCCCAAAATATTGGTCGAAGATCCGTCACCGAAACACACTAAATGTTTTTTCTTTTATTAAGTTTAATACATTGTAAGAGAATTATTCTTTTATTAAGTTTAATATATTACAAGAGAATTATTGAATGATGAGTGACAAAAAGTAATTAGTCAGCGATCAATTTATATACTAAATTATAAACTAAAAATAATTGGTAATTAAAATAATTTAAAGAAAGGATTCAGTTGACCAGTGCACTAGTTAAAAATAATTAATATTTGTTGTTAAATTTTATAAAAGTTTGTAATTGTGATATTAAAATAAATTTTGACCAGATCATCATTAATATAATTTTACTTTATTTACAGAACAAAAATACGTATAAATGTTGTACAATTGTAATTAATGTTTTATTTAATGCACATAAATAAAAAGTTAAAAAAGAATTAAATAATAAAATAACTATATTTTAATATTGTTAAAAATTAAGATATAATTAAATATAAAAGAATTAAATTAACAAAAAATAGTGTTAAATACATAAAAAGATTACAAAAAAGATATTACTTATAAATTTTGAATAATTTTATATTATTTTAATTAATGAAGTTATTTATTCCAATTTTCAACCTAAAAATAGTATAATTAAGGATCATTAATTACATCTTAACATATGTTTTTAGTTACTGATATTTTGGCTACTAAAGAGATTAGTCTTTAAGTTGATATCTAATTAAGAAATTGATCTCTAAACATATTTTTATCATCAAAATTGGTCCCTTATTTAAGAGTGTTGTTACGATATATAAATAACCTGATATATTTTGTAGTTATATTTTGTAGTTGCTTTTGAAAAAAATAGAGTTTATTTCTAATATATTATTACTATTATTACTAAGATCTTTATAGGAACCATTCTAACCACTCTTAAGTGTAAAAAAATGATTTACAAAAATTATAATTTTAATTTTACGATAATTAATGATAGAATATAGGCATTCAATTTAATTAAAAATAATTATACTAAAAATCTTATCGTTACAACGTGAGAAATGTGTTACAGCAAGGTTGATAAAAAAAAAAGGTTATAGAATCTTTTACCTTGTGTTTGAATGAAGCATTTTAACAATTTTAAGAAATTGAAATGCATTGCATTTAAAATTCTGGCAATTGAATTTCCTTCATTTTTTAAATAATCTGTTTGTATAGAGTAATCGAAATACCTTACATTTCAATTTCTTGTTTGGATAAAATAATTGAATTTTTCTTATGAGATAAAATTTCATTTTAATAATACTTATTTTAATATATAAATTTTGAAATTAAATTTAACAAATATAATTGTCAACTTAAAATATTTAAATTCGGTCAAATTAAAGTTTTCGACTCGGCTCGACCTGTCTACATCGTCGAGCTCGTCTAGTTCGTCAAGTCAGTCCAGCCCGACCTGTTAAGGTCGTCAGGCCAATCAGCCCCGTTTGGATCACTGGGCCGGTCAAACCTATTAGGATAGTCAGGCAGATAGGCACGTTTGAATCGTCGGGTTGGTCAGGTCCATTTGGGTCGTTGGACTGATCACGCCCGTTTGGGTCGTTAGGCCGGTCGGGCTCGTTAAGGTCGTCGATCCAGCCCGCCCGACCTGTCTTGGTTGTGGAGCCCGCCACCCTGTCTTGGTTGTTGAGCTTGCCCGACCCGTTTGAGTTGTCGTGCCCATCCGGCCCGTGTGGGTCTTCAAGTTTGCCCAACCCTTCTTGATCATCGGCCTGTTTGGGTCATTTGACCCACCTACCCGTTTGGGTCGTTTATCCCGTTTTGGTAGTCAATCTTGCCCAACCCGCCTTGATCGTCGGCTCACTTGACCCGTCTTTGTCGTCAGGCCTGTTTTGATCGTCAGGTAGGACCGGCCCGTGTATGTCGTTGGGCTGGCTGACTCGTCTTGGTCATCTGAACCAAATTGGCACCTCTGATCTTAAACAATGAGAAATTTAAAAAATTGTGAAATTTCAATTTCCTTCCTTTTTAAGTGAATTTCAAATTTTACTATTTTAGTGATTTGAATTACCTTATTAAAATTACTCAATTTCAATTCCCTTCTAATTTCTTCATTCAAACAAGTTATTTTACTTAGAAAAAATTCAAATTTTTCAAATAAATAAATTACCATATTAAATTGCCTCGTCCAAACACACCCTTAAATTCTTTTAAATTTTTTTCTTGAGTCTCCATAAATAAATTTCTTGTTCAACATTACATATGGACATATATCATGTTAAAATTTACTTAGAAATCGCATATGATGTGAATACATGTCATGCTTCAGTAAAGAATATGATGTGAATACATGTCATGCTTCAGTAAAGAATCAAGACAATGTTACTTTTCCAACATTTATAAAGATAAAGGATTACAATTTTAAAACAGTTAAAATAAAAATGAATTGAATTTTAAAAGGATCGCGTCTTGTACACACATCAGAAAAAACTGCAGTCCTTAATTATAAAAATATTAATTTATGTGAAGGAAAATAAATAATTGAGTGAGAACAAAAATAGTTAAAAATCTTAAATGTCGCATTTATTATAGAAAAAAATAGAATAGTAAAACCCGATTTTATTTCATTTGTTTTTTTATTTTGCGTGAAAGAAAAGTAAAATGTGAAAGATAGAGAGAAGGAACAAAGAGACAAAATTTTGAAACACCTCAATTAATTGAAACGCTCAAAGCGCGAGTACCGCATCTTGACGTAGTCGAGCGCGTAGGCATAGATTTCGAGGATGCTCGATTGTGACGTGGAAAGGATTTTTCCACAGATTCCCCTTTCACACTGGATAGACCACGAGCTCGCCACACGCCCGTACTTGTAACAAATCTCAGCCCTCCACGTGTCTGTCAATCGAACGGTTGAAAAAAATTTTGAATTCCCAGAATACCCCTTTTCTCTACTACTTATATCACCCTTGCCCCTTCCTCGTTGCTTCACACAAACCTTGCCGCAACTGCAATTATCTTTTCATTTCTCTTCATTTTCCTCCCAAATGGCCCTTTCTTGTTCTAAAGTTTTGACCTTTTCTCTCTCAAATGTTGTGGGTGGTGATGATGCTAAGAAGAAGCTATCCCTTTGTTCTTCTTCTTCTTTGAGTGTTTCTGTTAACGGTGGTGGGAGCAGGAACATGAGAGTGTGTGCTGCTGCTTCAAACGCACCAGCACCACTCACTGGGGTGATATTTGAACCCTTTCAGGAGCTGAAGAAGGATTATCTTGCTGTCCCAATTGCACCGAATGTCTCCTTGTCTCGCCAAAACTATTCAGATGAGGCTGAAGCTGCAATCAACGAACAGATCAAGTATGTTTCTATTCATTCTATAATATTTTATAACCTTGTTTTATATTGTGGTTTCTTGGTTGGAATTTGTGAGAGTTAGAGATCCATTTTTTACACTATAGAAGGGTTGTATTTGATGTATTTCTAGTGGGTTTTTTTAACTTTCATTTTTAACAGACTTTGATGGAATTTTATTCGTGACTTTTTTGCCGATTTCAAACATGAATTAGAGTTCGGGTTAATAATCTACGTAAAATTATGAGTACAGTTTTAGTTTTATTTGTAGCAAAGCACTTACATATTTTTTTTAGTTTTAAATACATATTTGTTTATGTTTAACTGTTTCCTATATTTTTACTGGAAAGTGCTTTTTCATGAGCACCTAAACTCCTGCATCTTTTTAAGGGTAAAGGAAAAACGTGTCTTTGCTAATTGCAGTTTGTGTTAAATCTGCTTTGATTTTATATTTTTAAGTTGATGAATAAGGTTTCTGTAATGGATATTAAGTTTAGATTTCAGAAAAGAATAAAATCATATATTATAAATAATTGAAATACCAAATTCATTAATTTCATATATAGATACAAATATCAGATTTAACAAAGTATATATAAATTGGAAACACAATTTTTCATCATTTACTTTTAACTTTAGGCTTGATATCATACTCTCCTTTCATCTATTTATTTATGGTTAATTGTTTATTTATTTTATAATAAAAAGTCTTTATGCTAATAGTTATTTTGTCTCTCAACTCTGGATACAGTGTGGAATACAATGTTTCCTATGTGTATCATTCCTTGTTTGCCTACTTCGACAGAGATAACATAGCTCTCAAGGGACTTGCCAAGTAATCAACTCTAAACCAGTGTCATATTTCTATGATGTTATTTACTCTATTTCTCAGAAAGGATTTTAATAGGGTGCTGTTTTGTGGAGAGCAGGTTCTTCAAGGAATCAAGTGAAGAAGAAAGAGAGCATGCTGAAAAGCTTATAAAGTATCAGGTTGGTGTGTTACTTTTGAACAGCTCTTGCAAGCCTTGGACAAATACCACTAAAGTTTGATTTTGCAAGGGCTAAGGATTATTATATGTATACAGTCAACTAATTATATACTTTTAAACTAGTTATATCTATAATCAGTTTTATCATTCATGAAAATTTATTGTACGACTTCATTATAGTTTCAGGATCTGAGTCTTGTTAATGAACAAATTTAAGCTTTGTTGCCTTTTGAATCAACAAGGTTTAACACAATTATGACATGTTTGTTCTTATGAAACTATAAGCTTGTGTTTTGGTCAATTTAGTTCAACTTGTATACAAACATGTCCTTAAGAGATAAGTTAGTAAGCATATGGGGTTTTAATTCAAGATCATGTGTCTGAAAGAAAAACTTGCACAGAAGTAATATTCGCTTCAGTTGGAATAAAATGGGTTTGTTAAGCTTTTTTGGGGTTTGATTCTTCATTACATATATTAGAATAATATATCAGAATAATATCATCATCAATCTTTATATCATTTGAATAATATCAGTAGTGTAAACACAAAATACAGAGCTAGACTTTATAGCTTAGACTTAATGACAAACATAACTCTTATTTTCTTAGAACATTCGTGGTGGACGAGTGGTGCTGCATCCCATTACAAGTCCTCCCTCAGAATTTGAGCATCCAGAAAAAGGGGATGCCTTGTATGGTGAGTTTTCTGTTGTTAGTCAAACTTTTGTTTTAAATTTCTTGATCATGTTTTCTGTTTGCATCTTCACACACTAGTGTTGCACATTTTTATTTATAATGGTGTTATGTTCAAACCAGTATGGTAACTTGCTTTTCCATCTTTGGTTTCTTGGTTGATTCAGCAATGGAGCTAGCTTTGTCTTTGGAGAAGTTGACAAATGAGAAACTCCTATATGTTCATAGTGTAATGCCTCTTTGCCTCTTAGCTTTGGAATGAATGTGTTTGTAACGAAATCATAGATTACCTATAGTTCATACTGCTAAATGACCAATCAATCTTCGTTGTGTTTATTTGTTATTGCTTATCTAGTACCTTGTTTAATGACCTCCTGTGTTTTTCTTAAACAATATAGGTGGCAGATCGTAACAATGATGCTCAATTGGCAGACTTCATTGAGAGTGAGTTTCTGAATGAGCAGGTAAAAACTTTACAAAATAGTATGCAGTTGAATTCGTATTATGGTTGAATATCACTAAACTGCAAGACCCTTTGATCATTATATGTAATATAAAAAAACCATTTCTGGGTTTGTAACATCTTGGTTTTCCATTGCACAGGTTGAATCAATTAAGAAGATTGCAGAATATGTGACTCAACTGAGATTAGTTGGAAAGGGTCATGGTATGCATATATTATCTTCAGCTACTAGCATGTTTCTTGTACTTTTGTTTGGTTCACTAACAAACAAGCATGTACCTATTATGCATTCATTACTCTGTTTATATTCTCCTTTCTTTTTAATAGAATAAATGTTGTTGCTGCTGCTTCTTGCAGGTGTTTGGCACTTTGATCAGAGGCTTCTTCATGATTGAGATGGTGTATAATCTTGGAAGGCTTGTTTTCTGCATTTGGTCGTATGTGAAGCTTATGTGGTGTTCTATGTTTGTAGGGTAGGGAATAAGTGTGTGTTTCTTGTAGGTAGTAGCGATATGGGATCTTTGTGTATTATATAGTTGGGGGTAGTGTCAATCTCAAATGTTTGTAGCGTGTGCACTTGTTTTGCTAGAAATAAAAATGACGTTCATGCTTTCTGGTGGAATTGTTTGATGCCTGGAACATTATTCCACTTTTAGCTTATATATATATATATATATATATATATATATATATATATATATATATATATATACTATGAATGTGCAATCTACTTAATTTTTAAAAATTATAATATATTTATTATATTAATTTAAGTTTATAAAAATATAATTATAATTTAATGTGATTTTTTTATATAAAATTAAACAATAATATTTTGATTGTTTTTATACTGAGATTCTATTTAGGTTATTTATTTGTTTTTTATAAAATATATTGTATATAATTGCTTTAAAGAACATATTATGATAAGTCAATCAAAATAAAAAATTAAAATTTAATTTTGAATTAAATATTGTTTAGATAATGGAAATATATGTAAAGAGTAAATCTTTTTAAGAATATAAAGGTTAATTGATGCAGAAAATGTTGACTAAATTTTGGAAAAGTATAAATGTTAAATGATATAGGAAAATCTGAAGACTAAATAATCTTAAACTAAAAAGAATAGATCATGAATAAAACTGTAAAGATCAGACCTTAAAAATATAAGAGTTAGAAAATGTATAAAAATTAAATAGTAAACGATGTAAAATTAAAATTACAAACGATAAATTATGTAAAAAATATATAAAGTAGATTATGTAAAAATACAAATATACTAATAGTATGGTTTAAGTGTTTATCATCTTAGTCGTTCAAATAGTCTGATGGACTCAAGCTTAAATTGTTTGATATTGTATCGTTTGATCAGTTTATTTTGTATTGTCTGATTAATTCACTTTCTGGTCAGCATATTCTTTTGAGTCATTTAATGAGTTGATTCTACAACATCGTTTTTGATCAACATAAGTGGGAATTTTAACATTGTTTTGTTTGATCAACTTGTATTGTCTAATCATGATTTAGACTTGTATTATCAACATTAATTACAATAGTATATTAGAGCAATTTAAACTAATCAAGCTTATAATCAATTCATATCCGTGTATTGATAAACTTGTATAATTTGTGTGATAGTGTAATTAGGTTTTAGAAGAGGGTGGTTGAACAAAGTCTATAGAATTATCTAGAAAGAATTTGATCCTTGAGGTTCGATTTATTTCATTTAAATTTGAAACTAAGTAAAACATAAAGAATTAGAACAATAAAACAATTGGCACTTAGTCTAGAAAGTGTGTCAGATGATTTCTTATAAACGTCTGGTAGCAGTTTTATGCATCATATGATAAAGTTCAAATAGTCTAATAGACTCAAGTTTATATAGTCTGATCTTGTAACGTCTTATTAATTCACTTTGTATCATGTGGTTAATTAATTGATGAGTCTTGAGGTTAGCTTATTCTTTTTAGTTCTTTAATCAATTCATTTTACTACATCGTTTGTAAGAACTTTAATATTGTTTCATTTGATGAATATGATCAACTTTGTCTGATCATTATGATCATTTGGACTTGTATCATCTGATTAGTATAAGTACTGATTCATCTGATCAGGTCTCACATATATCGTTAGAGGATTTTAACTTGTATAATACAAAAAACTGAAATAAATTTCGGTGCTCAATTAAAGCATTAAATTAATTTTTCTTCTACTTAAAAGAACAATGGCCTATAATGGGACTTTCACTATAAAACAAATAAAAAAACGAAACAAACAATAACTACAATTATTGCATGAAATTACATATTATATATTACATAATATATACACTTATATTCATGTTTCTTGCTTGGTTGTCGCCTTTGAAGAAAATGTTGTCCCTTTCTCGCAATCTATTTTAACATCAAAACTCTTTCCATCCTTTGCCAACTTTTGTAGATTTTTTTTGCACGGATAATTTCTAATAAGATTTTACTTGATGAAATTCTCCATGAAGCACAACATATATAAATTTATATTTGTTAACATAGTTTGCAAATTTTAATACTAAATTATACAAAAAGTCACAATTGACGTAAAGGTGGTCATGGATCAGATTTTTGAAGATCTAATCCAGATCCAAAAAATTGGATTAGATAGTGAATCCAGATATACTTTTCTTGTGAAACCAGTTAGATCTTTTTAAAATTCAAATCCAAATATTTGGATCAAGTTCTAAATCTAGATCCATATATTTGGATCCATTTTTAATCCAATCCATTTCTAAATCCATATTTTTACTTCTAATATTAACTTTTTTATAAATTTAATTTTAATTTTAAATCTACTTTTTTAAAAATAAAATAACTATTTAATTTAATACATAAATATATAAAAAATTAAACAATATAAAATATAATAATATTAATATTAAAGATTAATGATAATATTTATATAAATTCTTAATATTAAAAAAAACTAAAAATTCCATTGCTTAAACTCATTGATTACAAATTTTTTGATGCAAAACTTGCAGTTGTGTTTAGTCAAATATTTGCAAGCTCATATACATAGAAAAACTATTCTACTTGATATGACAACTTAAAATTGTCCACATCCAAGATCAACAACTACATTTCCAATAAACATCAAAACTTAAAATAAAAGGTCATTGTAAGGAAACATGGAGAGTTATTGGTATATGTATCACTATCCATCTCCATACCAAAAGTCCATTCATGACAAATATAGTAAGTACAATTTCCAATAAATATAAAAACTTAAAATAAAAAGTCATTGCAAGGAAACATGGAGAGTTATTGGTCATAGTATCAATATCCATCACGATACCAAAAGTTCATTCATAACAAATATAGTAACTATAATTTCCAATAAACATCAAAACTTAAAATAAAAAGTCATTACAAGGAAACATAAATAGTTATTGGTATAGGTATCGCTATCCATCTCCATACCAAAAGTCTATTCATGACAAATATAGTAACTACAATTTCCAATAAACATCAAAACTTAAAATAAAAAGTCATTGCAAGGAAACTTGGAGAGTTATTGGTCATAGTATCAATATCCATCTCCATACCAAAAGTCCATTCATTAAAAATATAGTAACTATAATTTCCAATAAACATAAAAACTTAAAATAAAAAGTCATTGCAAGGAAACATGAAGAGTTATTGGTCATAGTATCATCCATCTCCATAACAAAAGTCCATTCACGACTAATGTACATGCAAGTAAGAATTTGATCATTGAAACATTAGAGTCACCTAAAATCAGTTATATATGAAAACAACAATGAAAATTCATTCATGTACTTAATGTTTGCAAAATGCATAATGATTGAGCTTTAATTCAAAGAAATCATGTTGTGGTCAACATCTTGAGAAACCAACTCTATAAGAAATGAAAAGATTATCATTACTTAATTTAAAGAAATCATGTTATTACATAATTGAAACATCAACATACCTTGGTCAACACATTGAAGCTCTTCAAGATCATAGTCCAACAATGATGGTAAATGTGTGTCTTTTAACCAATCCTGTGTACATATAAGTACCTCCACCTTTTGATATGACAAAGAACTGTGATATGGATCAAGCACTCTTGCTCCTGTGCTAAAAGTAGACTCAGATGCTACCGTAGAAACAAGCATAGCTAATAACTCTTATACTATGTTTGAAAGGATTGGAAATCTACATGAATTAATCTTTCACCAATCAAGGATGTTTAAATTTTCACTTGTATCAAGCTCTTCCTCTCGATACTTTTGAAGCTCAGATTTGTTTGAAGATGCTAATCATGTTGTATGCAAAAATTTGTTCCAACCATATGGATCATGCTTATAACTGGGTATTTCTGCATATGCTTGTTGTGTGTCATTTTTAGCTCTGTTTTGACTTTTATATTCATCAAACAACAAATTTAAAGAGATATCCAATCTTGACTTTAATACCATTCCATCATTTGCCTTTTTAGGATAAAAAAGTTGATCAATTACCCAACTCATATAACTCATTTTGTATCTAAGATCCAAGACAACAACAACAATCAACAACAACATATTAAACTTGTCAGCTTGACCCTAATATTTCCCATATTCTTTTCCATTTTTTCAGCCATCTTATAAGTAGCACTACCTGTATCCTTATTTCAACATCCAAGAAAATATGACCCTTATATTCAACATTTTGCCTTTCAACACACTCTTTGAATTTCATAAATCTAGAAGGAGATGATCTAATATATTTCACTGTAGCATGAATTCTTAAAAAGAAATTATCAATCTCTTTTAACCCACTACTCACAATTAACTTCAAAATATGTGCACAACAATGCATATGAATATAGTCACCTTTTAAAACCAAGTTATTCCAAGACAATAATAGTCTTTTCTTCAACTGTTGAACTTCCGTGTCATTTGACGTATCATTATCTACTGTCAATGTCAAAACATGATTCAATCCCCATTCATGCAAGCATGACTCAACAAATTTAGCCATGGCTTCTCTTGTATGACTTATTAATTGATGAAAATTCAAAATCCTTTTATGCAAATTCCAATCATTGTCAATGAAGTGGCCTTTCAAACACATATAACTTTGATTTTGAGGTGAAGTCCATGAGACAAACTCTTTGACAATGTTGAGAAAGAAAGTTCTTCAAACATACCTTCTTTGCATTCCATAATGTCACAATATTACGGGATAAGGTGTGGCGTGATGGGATCTTAAATCTTAGTTGCAAAGCATTTGTATACCTCCTAAAAGCAGCATGCTCTACAAACCGAAAGGGGAGTTCAACTTCCACAAACATTTTTACTAGTTTTTCTTGAGAAAGTTCTTAGTCAAATCTACCATAAGAAGGAGAGTTAATATTTCCATCAATTGTTGAAGATGCACTAGCTTTTCGCCTCTTGTTTACTTCGTTATTGGGGTTATTCGGACATCTCAATACATGATTACGCATTGAAGTTATTCCTTTCTCATATCGAATAAGGGCATCACAATACTTGCATTGAGCCTTCTTATCCGATTTAGGTTCTAGTTGAATGAAATGATTCCAAGCTTCATATCGATTTTTCCATCCCTCATGAAAATGGGCTCGCATTTGTAGAGCCACTAACAACTGGTGGGATAGAAAGTGCATTCTCAATTGGTTTTGAGACGGAAAAATTATCTTCTTCATGCACCAATGACATTTGTAGAAAAATATTGCAACAATGACTAACCAAGAAAGAACACAACCTAGTAGATATGAGAATTCAACAAACTCAGATAAGACTTAACTTTAATAAGCACATATATAAGAATTTATCAACTAGAAAAGGAAATTGACCAGCTACATAACATAGCATACAAAAAATGTATCAACACAAGCAGATATATAAGAATTTATCATAATGTATAAACTAAATCTAATGATTTTGAAAATATGTAAGAATTTATTCATACATTTCATTTTGTAAAAAAAGTGTATGAATTAAGTTCTTCTAAATAAAAGAAAAGCTACAATGTAAAACCTTTATTTGTAAACAAAATAACCTTTAAAGCATGAGGAGTGAGGAATCCCAAGTATATAACTAAAAAGCAATTCCTTCGGCCACTACTCCTAAGTCCTTCAGCCACTCATTGTCCCCATTCTAATACACATTTTTTATCGAAAGAATAAAAGATAGATAATAAAAGAAAAAAGCAAGCAACAAAAATCATGCCACCTAAACTTCCTATTTATACGTAAAAACTCCTTCTATTTGTCTCTCCAATCATCACTTTCATTCTTCCTAATTAAACTAAGTCGTACCACTCATAATTAACAACTCCTGCATACAATCATAAGCTTGTTCCAAAATTATGAAGGAATAAAGTTTGAAGTAAATAAGAGACTAGTACGACAAAAAAATGCATAGGTGATTTACTTAACATTGGTTTAATTTGACGAAAGAGATAACGATTATTATCCTCACAACAAAGTTTGCATTTGAAATTACCTGGATAACTATTTTTGATCCAACAATTGCTTCAATCTTTTTGCAGTCACGGTGAAATCTACATACAGAACAAAGGAAACAAAATGAGATGATTATCATAATTTATAATTTAAACAACTTGGTACTTTTTAGGTGTATTTGGTTGGAGAGAAACAACAGTATTTTCAAAGTTTCACTTTGTGTTTAAATTTGTTGTTGAATTGTGTTTGAGGCTTCTCTTAAGCGCCTTTCCTATGGTTATTTAAAAAAAAATAACATTGAAAGAGTCATGTTGCATTTTCCTAACTACTGCTCACTGTTTTCTTCTCATTCTTTTCTAATAAGGAGAACTTATTAATGTCTCCGAGCTTTAATTTCTATATTTTCTTTCTAATTATGTAAATTTATGTAGAAATGTCTAGAAAATCATTACATTCTTTCATTTTTTATTCAATAATAAATAATTTTCTGTAAGAAGCATTTATAGTAGCCTAAGCTATGGTCATTATGCATTATATCATGAAAAATAGTATATTTACCACATTATTGCTAGTATTTAGAGGAATTCATATTTTAGCTAAACTAAAAAATTATCCATGTAGTGTACAAGATCCTTGCCAATCATCATATCAAAATCCATCTCCTCTAGTGTGGCTCATATACAAATAAGTATAAAATGTTGCTTTGATACCTAAAATCTAATGTGTGAATCTAATTTTAATAAAAACACTTCAAAAAGAATAATAAATTTGCCTAATTCCCTTCTGATTCTCTATCTTTCGATGAGTCTCGATCAATGCAATACAAAACCGTCAAAACCAGCCATTGAAGTAGTAGAATTCAATGTGTCACACATGACTCAACATATTGAAAATTTTTCTAAGCTAGAGTCATTTTCAAACAACGATAACATTAATAAAAACCATACATTGTCCCTAACTCGAAACCCGTACAAAATTGGAAATACCTAATCATAAGCATATACCCTTGAAATCTTGACCTCGATCTTAATCTAGAGCAAACCCCACCACCACATTCACTATCGTGGTATCACTTGCATTTTCTAAAACATAATATGAATTAATCAAAAGATAATAAAAAATAGATAAAGGAACAAAAAGGAAACAAAAACGGAAGGAGAAATATGAGCACCAGGAAGGAGAAACAGGAAGGAACACTAGGAAGGAGAAACAAATTTGTCTATGAATTCGTGTTGTGACTTGAAGAAAGTAGAGGGAAGAGTTTAGGGTTCGTAATCCATTGAACTTTGGGAGTTAGGGTTTAGTGGATTGAAATTTGGGATAAGAAATTATTTTCAAAATTTGGTTGTTGAATAACGTGGTCTAGATTCGTATGGATGTAAGTCTGGTCCAAAGAATAAGTTTCGACTATCTAAATTTTAAAATCCATAAATATTTAATAAAAATATTTAATAACATTATATAAAAGTAAAATTTGGAGCGTCTGAAATTGAAATTTTTTTAAAAAAATTGGGACTGAAATTAAATCAAATTAATAAATATGTGGACCAAATTGAGATTCATACAATAATTTGACACGTGTCACCATATTATATTGACACATGGCACACTATAGACGTGACATGTGGCATAAATATTATTTTATAAAAATTTAAAAAATTTAAAAAAAAATTAAAATTAAAAAAGAAATTCAAAAAAAAAGTCAAAAAAGCGAGGAGTTAACACATGGCACCTACTTAACGGTGTTAGTTCTATACTAATGAAAAGGACCTAATTGTTACTAATTTACAAAATCTGGACCTAATTGAGACTAATAAAAATACGAGGACCAAATTGAGATTTTAGTACAAAAACGAGGACCAACGATGTATTTTAACCTAAAAATTAATAAATATGGATCCAAACTAAAATCCAAATTTTAAAAAATGAATATTTAGTGGATCAAATCAGATTAAAAATAGATCGGATCAGGCAAAACAAATTTTTTGCCGACCCCTAATTGTAATAATTGTAAATATGTATGGTAATGAAATAAATGAGTAATAAGTTTAAACTAAATGACTTACTTTGAATTGATAATTGGTCAATTTTATATTAAGAAGAAAGATTGTTTCAAGTCAACAATACAACTATAAAACTTGTTTACAGTGAGTTGTGTACAACTTCCTTTAAAGATAGTTATCAAGAAAAAAAAATTATCCCTGCATTTGAGATAGTGATTCATTTATTTGGAGATTTTGAAATTATTTCAAGGAAAATGATATGTTTAGATGTAGAAATTAAAAGGAATCTGAAATTGAGGAATTTTAAGAAGATATAATAACTAAAATAGTAGAATTTTAAATTCACTCAAAAAAGAAGGAAATTAAAATTCTCCAAATTATGGAAATGCACATTAGTTAGGAGAAAAAAAATTCCACAGGTTCAAAATGTCAAGTTAGGTCAGACAAAAGGTTGAGACAAGTCGGTTCGGGTCGAAGGTTGAGCTGGACAAGATCGGGCTGAAAGTCGAATAGGGTAGAATGTTAAATCAGGCTGGATTGGGCCAAAGGTTGACCCAGGCCGATGGTCGAGTCGAGTTGACTTGGGTCGGGTTGAAAGTCGAGCTGACTCAAAGGTCGAGTCAGGCTAAAGGTCGAGTCGAAGGTCGAGCCGGGTAGAAGGTCGAGTCGGGCCAAACTAGGCCAGGTTGGGCCAAAGGATGAGCTAGGTTGGGCCGACCAAAGGTCAAGTCAGGTTGACCTAAGTCGGGAAGAATGTCGAGTCGGATCGCGTCGGGACTAGGGATGTCAAAAAAATCCGTATCTGCGGGTATCCGCGGATAAAACCCGCAACGGGTAGGAAATGGATATTCAAAATGGATACCCGCTACCCGCGGGTATGAGTATTTTTGATACCCGCATGTTAACGGGACGGGTACGGATATGATAGTATCCGTACCCGTGGATACCCGTACCTGCTAAACTTTACCTTATATATATATATATATATATATATATATATATATATATATATATATATTTTAAAAAAAAAATATATGTATTTTTATAATAATATTG
>Ga0214545_1003754_pt1 | contig 28808 bp, 11 predicted proteins | sample CNSS4metaG_FD_160064 | JGI IMG/M metagenome (GOLD analysis project Ga0214545, IMG submission 160064) | Root nodule microbial communities from cowpea collected in UCLA plant growth center, Los Angeles, California, USA - CNSS4 | ecosystem: Host-associated > Plants > Roots > Nodule | place: USA... | reverse complement strand
TTGGTAGTGATTTTTTATTTGTTTGTTTTTCAAGAATCAATCGGAGAAATGAGATTTGTTGATCTAAGCACTAATTATGGTTAAATATTTATTTTTTAAAATATTTTTGTAAATACCCGCGGATACCCGTGGATACCCGCGGATATGAAAAAAATAGACGGGTACCCGCATAACGGATACCCGACGGATATGGGTACGGGTACAGGGCAAATATTTTTCCAGCGGGTAAAGTACGGGAGAACTACTACCCGTACCCTACCCGCCCCGTTGACATTCCTAGTCCTTCCCATTTTGAAAAAGATTGCAAATCACGAAAAATCATATAGTATTTGATCATCAGGATTCAGGAAGTTAAATTTTAGTCTAAATTTAATGTAAACTGAATCCTCAACTTACAGGAGAAAATGTGTATTTAATAACTAAAATTGAAAATTTCATTTTAAAATGGGTATATTTTGAAAAAAAATCAATATATCTCAGTTAATTTGAAATTTTGTTATTTTTTTATTAAATATGTTTTTGGTTATTTAATCTTTAGTGAAAATTGAAAATAGTTCATTCTTGAAACATTGACTCAATTTAATTTCCTAAGAAAAATTTGGATTTAGTTTCTTTAACAAAATTTTGTGATATTTATTTAACGTTTCAAATATATTTCACGATAATATTTGAGTTGTTTATACCTTTTTACACATTTTTACACTTTCATATTAATTGTGAAAAGTGTTTAAAATGTCAAATTAATTTAACAAAAATTTGGTTAAAATAACTATATTTATTATTAAAAAGAATGAATTTTATAAACTTGAAAAGAAACGAATTTAATATTTACTTAAATTTAAATTTAGGAGATAAAAATATATTTAACTTTTTTTCAATTTCTTTTAAACATTGTTTTACGGTAAGTACTTTTTAGAATGTGTTGAAATTTTAGTTCATTTTCAAATAAATTAAAAAAGAGAGTATTTTAGAAAAATATTAAAAACTGTATTAATAAAACTAAGAACAGTAAATAACAATCTTCTAGTCTATGATATATGTTCTTTAGGCTTAAATATATATTTAGTTCTTTTTATTTAATTTAGTTCTCATTTTTGTTTTGTCTTTAATTAAAGTTTTTATTTTCGTCAACTTTTGGTTAATTTGATTCTTTTTATTATTGGTGTTTAAATAGTTAATGTTTTTTAGAAGTATATACCACCTGTTAGCTATTATTTTTTTAATTTTTTTAAATTTTTTTAGTTTCAAAAAAATTGTCCACGTGTTAAGTCACAATTGTACCACGTGTTAATGTCATTGTCACGTATCAGTTTGTGATTATATTATTTTTTTTTGTTCAATTTACTCCTTATATTTATTATTTTTGTTTATTTTCGTCTTAGTTTTGATTAAGATGAATAAATTTTGCACACCAAATTTAATATCTTTTATAAAAATTATACTAATATTTTTTCTAAATTTGAAATTTTTATTAATTATTTTTTAAATTAAATTATAAAATATGAAATTTAATTATAAATTGAATAAAATTTTTATATTTAATTATTAAATGGAATATAATTATTTAAAATTTTATAAGAATATAATTATTAAATATTTTTTATAATATTTAAATTTTATAATACATATATTTTTAAAATTGATATTTAAAAATATTGAAAATATTTTAGAAAAGTAAACTAATATTTATAAAACTAACATTAAAATATAAAACATTTTAGATTTTAATATCAAAAATGCAATAAAAATATTAAATATTTTAAATTTAAATGTAAATTTTTCAAATGTTAATATATATTTTTACAACTTTTAATAATTATATTTTAATAATATTTTAAAAAATTATATTTTATTTAAAAATTGAATCTAAAAATTATATTAAATATATAATTAAATATAATAATTTATAATTGAATTTCAAAAATAACTAATAATAATGTTAATTTTAAAAAAAATATAAATAATATTTATAAAAAGTTAAATTTGATCTCAACTTAAAAGAGAAAAAATTGTTCCAGTTTAATAAAAATTGGGATTAAATTAATAAAAAATAACGAATATATGAATTGATTGAACAAAAACAACATATATAGTGACTAAATTGAACAAAAAAAAATAATATAACCATAAACTAACATGTGACACAATTTTGACTTAACACATGAACAATTTTTTTGAAATAAAAAAATTTTAATTTTTTTTAAATATTTAAAAAAAATTAAAAAAAATTAAAAAAATTAGGAGATAACACGTGACATGCAGTGTTAGAAAATGTTAAAATATTTATACATGTTAGTAAAACAAACCAAATTTACCAACATTTAACGAAAATAGAGACCTAATTAAATACAAAACCAAAATCAGAACTAATTTAAATAGAAAAAGAAAAATAAGGAGTAAATATATATTTAAGCCTGTTTTTTATTTGCTCGTATAATTGTGCTTTCGGTTTTTTTATTTCCGTTTTTACTGGGCTCTGAGTTGGGGTTACTAAACCAGGCTTTGTCAGCACTCTTAGTTCGTTAGATTAACTTTAGAGTGCCTTGCTCGTTTCATCGTTTTATTATTAGTATGAAGTGCAGTAGTAATCAATTGGGTGTGAGTAGTAAACAATCTAATTTTAGGTTTGGGCTACTTCAACCATTACATAAGATTGGTTTTGGGCGTTAATAAAGTTGGTTTGGTGTTTTATGTTTTATGCTCCTCTGTACTCTTAAGACTGTTTCTTCCTACACCCTACCATTTTCTACCTGCACTATACCACTTCCGAAATTTATTTTTCGGAGTATAATAAACAATTTCGATTTTTTTTTTCCAGAAGCCAATCAAACCCTCCTTTTACAGAAAACATTTCAGAAGAATTTTATTGGGGTGGGAGTAAAAATTTGATGAGGTGAAGGAAGTAATTGTATATTCTTAAACAAAAACAGGTTATTTAAAAAGTTTTTAGAATAGTCAATTTCAATGTGTTCGTTTTAAGGAGAGATGAAATGCGAGAAAAGAAATAAGAATGAATATGATGTTCGCTTAAGGGTATGTGCGTGGATGGTAGAGCGAGTATGGGGAGGAATTCATCACAATTTAAATCGCGGGTATAACGCGATGATTTGCTGGGAATGGGTTGGGGTATTACATATTTACCCCTCTCATCTCTCTCACGTGCCATGGAACCAATCCTCACTCCAACATGAGAAGCTGCAGCCATGTGGCGGAGAAAACAGATCCCATGTAGCGGAGAAAACCAGATGTTGTGTGAAAGATTGGATCCCATTGTGCTGGATCGGATACGTGGGTTGAATACAAGCAGCTTGGATCGGATACGTGAGTGAGTGGATCGAATCCAGGCAGCTTGGATCGGATACGTTTGGTTGTGGATTGGATACGAGTGTGGTGTGGATCGGATACCTTCTATGGGATCGGATACGGCTTGTTTTGTGTCCTTTTCAGATCCAATCTTCCTCCCTTCCACCATGGCTGTTTCGTTTGATGTGTTTAAAAAATTTAACATATTAATTTACAAACTAATTTAACTAAGGGCTAAATGGTAATTTGATTATTACTTCTAATAAAACATATTCTTTAATCTATCACATCAATCAAATCTTTTGCAAACTTTCACAAAAATTACTTCTAAATCTACTTACCATCACTTATAAATCCCTTAAAAACAATAACACAAATTTCACTCTTAAATCAACTCAAACCCATCCACTCACTCTCTCCGAATCACTTTCCTCCAAGTGAACACAGCATAAATATTATCACTGTAACAAAATTTACATTTTAGAAGTAAAAAAAAAAAAAACGTTTTGAATATTCTAGATAGAAAACTGTTTTGAATTAGTCCCTTTCCGAATATCCATTCCAGAAAAATCCTCAACAAATAAAAACTTCATTGTATCGATTCATATTTTTTTTATGGATCGGAATTTACCCTATTTCAAATTACCACCAGCACTACCAAGATTGTCAAAATTATTATAGTTTACATCACGATCTCGATAAAACCAAAACTCGGAGGAAACAAGCTTGAGATAAAATAGCAAGGGTGGAAGGGATATTTTAAAAGTTATGCGGTGCAGCTATAATATTTAGGGGGTGCAGAAAAAAGGTTTTGTTTCACTTTAGCAAACGGGTCGAGCTATTGGATCCATCAAAATCATATATTTGAAACCGAATAAGCATTTTATGCATTACTAGCGTACACAGCACCAGCGTATGTATATATATATTTTATAAAATTTGTGATAATAATATAATGTTATTAAATTAATATATAAAATAAATTTATATTTATTGAAAATGAAGTGAATTGTTAAAAATAAAGTAAAATGAATAAAAAATTTAATTATTAATGAATAATAAAAAAAGATAAACAGTTATATAGAAAATAGGTAAAAATAACCGTTAATTTTAAAAGATTAATAAATAATTATATTATAAAGAGTAAAATTGATATTATGAAATATGGACATAAAAAAGGAAATCTTCTTTATATATTGTTATAGATTAACTCGTAAACTCGCTTAAAGAATTATATTTCCTCACCGATCCCATTTTTATTTGATTTTGTAAATTTGGAGATTTCTGTTACTAAAATTCGTTGGAAGAAACATGTGCATATATATTACCAGGCCACCTCAATAATTGAGACAAAATCTTATAAATATATGCAAATTAACATATAAAATCGGCCGATTCGATAAAAACTTAATAGAGGGTACTCAAATGAATTTAATATGTCCGAATGGACTAATAAATGATAAATTTTGATTTAAATTTAGGACGCTTCATTCTTAAATATATCTTTTTAAACAAATTTAAAAAAGATATATTTTTAAACAAATTTAAGAAGATATATTTTGAGAATCCATTCCAAATTTGGAGTCAAACTTCCAATTATTATTTCTGATTAAAAATAGAAAAACACCACCACCCTGTAAATGTCTCGATCGAAACAAAGATAAAAAATAAGACTTTAAAAATGATGAATATTTTAGTTGTATTTGGTGGCATGCTTCGAGAAGATTGAGAAGGGAAATAATTGCAAGGTTCATGAAGTTATGTGGTTACGTAGATGATGAAGGTACTTTAGAGAGTAATTTATTTGGAATTTGAGGAGGGGATGTTCCTTATTGCGATGGGTGTCTATATTAAAAAGTAATAGAGTTTTCGATGGAAATGACAGTGACGAAAAAAGTTTTGGTTAGAAATAAAAATAAAAGTGTTGAATTAGTTGAAGATGGCGACTGAAAAAGACAGAAAAACTAGCTTCACTTGTTATTATTTATTTTCTTGGATTGGATTAGATATATTCGATTACTTGCTGCTTTCAATTTTATCGTTTCACCACTTGGAAAAAGATGAAGAGAAGATTATGACCCCTTTCAATGATTCATTATCTTTTTGGTTTAGCAGAATCGTGTTAAAATCATATTGTACATAATCAGTTGAAATCGTTATTAACTTATTTTGTGTTAAAGTCTCTTATATGATTATGTTGATCCTAGATTTTTGGAGTATCAAAAAATCGATTTTTATGGCAATTGGATAACTTTAGAAGTAATGTAGTAGACAACTCCTTCTTATTACTACGGCTAATATTTCTGTTTCCATTCTTTGATAGGAAATTTCTTTATTTTTGGAGTTTTTATTTTCATGGAGTTCTTATAAAAAAAATATCAAATCGTTACTTGATTTGATTTAATAACAATGATGAGTCATCTTATCTAATTTGATAAGACGAGAAGAGAGGTTAAAGATAGTTTAAGTTTTATAAACACTTATTTTTGCATCTAAAATAATCATTCTTCTTTAAACATGTATTAAAGGATAAAAAAAAATATTCCTTACTTCTAAAGAAACCTTCATAAAGAAATAATAAAACAAGTTATTGTTATATTTCCTTTACCTTTGTTAGGCTTCTAATCTTGATGATTGTTAAATTTAAACACTAATTTGTATTAGATTTGATGTGTTTATGTGTAAACATTGGAAATTTATCTACTTTATAATAAATGTTGGAAGTCTCACATCGACTAGATATAAGACAATTTTATAGTATATAAGTGAGGTTTTGTGATATTGAGTTAGGTTTAAATTATACTTCTTACATGATATCACGTCAGGTTAAAGTGTCTATCCTATGATGCACCAATACTTTAATTTATCTTATATATTTATGTTAAACATGTATTTGTATTTGGTACTTTATAAAATTTTATGTTGAAAATGTTTAATACATTTTATTTGAATTTGGATTCTCACATCAATAATTATACATTAATAATGTTTTTTTAATAGTTTTTTGTACATTTTTCAATATGTATATATTACTATTGTGTCCTATTATGTTCAAAATAATTGTATCGACGTATCTTATACGTGTAGTATCAAATATACATACTGTATCCGTGTATCATAGTTTTGAGCTAACAAATATGTTAAATAATTTATATTAGATTTATGATTAATTAGTGTAGATTTTACGATCATTTAGTGTGAATATCGTTTAAGATTTCAACTTACATTTCAACTTACAATTAAAGTCTAAATCTTATTAAGTTACCAATTACTTTGAACAACAACATAAAATAATGTTTGAGTCATCAAAGCTATTTTATCATTAGGAAACACATAAATTAGGTTATATTCCTAGTAAACATTCATGAAACTTAACGAATTATAATCCAATGATCGTTTAATAGCAATTAATGTATGACAATAGATAATAATAATACATGACACATGCATTGAGGAGATGTCTAAAGTAAGTAAACATTTTTTTTTTCACTTCACTTTTCGACTATTACTATGTTGGCAAACTATGTCATATATTTAATTTTTCAACTATTAGTTACTGTCATTCATTTCTATATTTTTTCAAGTTTGATTTTATTCTCCTTTTTCATCAAACTTTGTTCTTCTTTATCACTATTTTTTTTTGTCACACGATAAATATAGGTTGATCTTGACATATAAACAATTAACTACACATAATTTTTACATATTTTATAGTAATTTGAATAATTTGAACTTCAATTACTTCACTCAATTTTGACCCTCTTATATTAACATTAATTTTTTTTAAACTGTCTATGATCTTCCATTTTCAAATACCATTATAAAACCAAGTTCAAAAGTTTATGGCATGACTAGAATTATTCAAGTAAACATTTATTTTAGTTTAAACTCCCTTTATAGCATTTTCGCACTATATGTCATGAGATCCGTGTTTTGTTGAACTTATAAATTAGAGTTTGGATTTTTTATTGATTTTTCTCTGTTATTTCTTTACTGTACTTTTAAAATACATTGATGGCTATTAATTTTAAAATTTTTAAATATATTAAAATTATTTTTAGAGTACCAAAATAATGTATTTTTAATACTCAACAGAGAACAATAAAAAAAATTCAGTAGAGAAACTAAATTCTTATAAATCATTCACACACAAAATCATTCGTAAATATATTGAAATTTCCAAAATAAATGTTTCATTCACGTCACTCTAAATTTGTGATCGATATAACAAAGTGAGTTTGCTATTCCTTTAACTTTTTTAGACCTTTTATATATTTTAAGATGTCTTTCTATCATAAATTTTTAATTTGTAGTATTTACTTCTTTTAATAGCTTTTCATAAATTCAGTGTTAATTATTATATACGCCCCTCCTTACTTCTAAGTTAAAATGTAACCTTTTATAGATATAATGTCTTTTATATTATTTTAATGAGTGTTCTTACCTACGAAATAGTGGAAATTTTCTTCTTCTATTTTCTTCAACCAGTAATTTGAACATTAATCTGTCAGTTTTAATATATGACATGATTAGAGGTATGACTTTTTGTTCTTTACTTTTTTATCAATTATTTTTCAAATACTTTTTTTGAAAAGATTATATGAATCACACTTATAAATGGTCTTACAAACAGGTAAAAAAAAAAGCAGAAATAAGATATATTTTATTAATTGATTTCTTGGAGCGGTTTTGTTGGAATTAAGCAGCTTAGCATAATGGACAAAAATCAAGACGAGGTAGAATTGAGTTCTTAATTAAAATTGTGATTTTAAAAACTTTGCCTTTTGATATTAAAGTTTAATGGAAATTATTTTTATTATTTTAATAAACACAATAAAATAAAAAGAATATGAAAGAGAAAATTGCATAAAGTATTTATACTGATTCGAATAAAAACACCTTATGTCTAGTTATTAATTTTTAAAAAATGAGATTAACTCGATCACTAAAATAAACCAAACTTACAATCAATGATAAAAAATATTAGGTTTAGTAAACACATCTCTTGAATCACACAAGAGATGAAGACACCTCCCTTTAAATCCATAAGGCATGAGATCACCTTCCTTGAATCACAACAAGGAATGAACACCTCATTTGAATAACACAAAAGATGACTGGCTTCTTCTAGCAACAACGATAACACTTAATCACTCAAGATCCCACTTGATGAAAGTTATCGCTCACCCATACTAGGTTTTTCAAAGTCTTCCCACAAAGAGTTCTCGGATACTCAGACTTCTCTAACTTCTATTCTTCCAAATGAAACCCTAACACTTTATTTATATAAGCCTATTTATAAATTAGGTTAAAAATGTGAAAAGTTAAGTCACAACTGCCACAGATAATCGATTATCATAAGTAATAATCGATTATCACATAAACTTTTCTAAACCATTTTTCTCGCTGTGATAATCTATTATCAGTAAGGATAATCTACTATCAGCAGGTGATAATCAATTATGATAATCGATTATTGTAGTGAGTTTTGCAAATAAATAAAATTATCTTGGTGTTCTACTGTTTGGATTTTGTCTTTTTGACTCTTGACATAATAATTTAACTATTTTAAATAATATATACATATTACAAGACCTAAACAATTAAATTCTTAAATCTTCGATGTATCTCTTGAATCAAAACATTATTCTTTAAAGTGTTTAACAGTTATATATATATATATATATATATATATATATATATATATATATATATATATATATATATATATATCATTATTAAGTCTTTATACTTCTTTAAGTCATAATCTTCATGAAAAGTCCTTATTGAAAGAAGATATAATTTTTTTATCAACATGATTGTTTTTCTTTCCAAGAAAATTGATAATATGGGTTGAAATCCAATTAATGGCCAATCATTGCTTTTTCTTCATCACCTCCAAAAATATCTTTACCTTTTTTTTTTTTCCATCATTTCCGTCATCTCTCGTTGAATTTTATTTCAAATTCTAAATCTGTTCGATACTAATTAACTTTTATTTTTAGAGTTGACTTTGGTGGTTTCAATAAAAAGGATTTGCCGTTCATTTTTGTTTTTCGTGTTTTGAATCATTTTCTGGACTCACTGAGATTGATTATTTAATATCAACTTTGCTACAAGTTTCAAATACCACTAAACCATACAAAATTGGACTCGTATTCTATACACTTTAGCAACGGCACCTTTTGCAAGAAAAAATAAAAAATTCTTAAACACATATGTTTTGTTCACTTCTAATTATGATAACGGCCATTTAAAAAATAAAATTGATAAAATAATTATTTTATTTTTAAAATTACTTATTAAGAATAAAATTAGATCCTAAAAAGAAAATTTCTCTTATAGATCAAAGTAAGAATGTTAATAAATAAACATAAATCTCTTATTTTAATAAATTTTAAGATTAATCAAAAGAACAAGCTATAACAAAACTTCCTAACATGCTAAATTTCTTTTGTAGTCATTTAAATATTTGTGTAAATTAATTTAAAGTGATTTATTTTTTAGTTAGTGTGTAGAGTTTGAAAGTTGGGAAGTTTAATATTGGGGTATTAAGAATTGAAGGAATTAACCCTAATTAATATATTAGTAATGTAGGAGGAACTTTGCTTATGGACTATAATATGCCAAGTCAAACGTAGTTTCTGTTCTTTCCATTTGGAGGTGAAGCCACAGTGATTAAAGATAAAAATAATGTTATTGGTATTCCATGCAATGGATTTAAATATTTATTCCCACATCTTTTACTTAATTTAGATCCTTCCTTTCAGTGATTTGTTTTAGCATGTATCTAATTATTTATTGTGGTGTTCTAAATTTAAACAGGCTTAATTTTGAACCAGTTATTAGGATTGTTATAAATGTGATGACTTTGAATCAATTTAGAAAAAAAAAATGATAAATCAAATCCTAGGTGATAAATTACTTTCTAAAGGACAAATCAGCTGTATATAAAAAATAATAATATGTTTTAGATGTAATTGTAGTTTTAGAATTTTTTAAATGTAATTATTTTTTATTATACTTTTCAGTACTTTATTATTTTTTATTATGTTTTTTATATTTAAGAAGTCATTTTATTTAAATAAATTTATTTAATGAATATTAGTTAAATTAAATTTTATTTATATTTTAAAAGTTTAAGTTCTTTTCTCTTTGTTTAAATTGCTACATTGGATTTTTACATTTTTTTATTAGTTTCCACATAACATTAATAATGAACTATTCATTACTTTAATTTGCAATATTCATTTATTTTAATTAAAGTGCATAAAAATTTATAAGTGGCGCAATAAAGGGATAAAAAGAAATTAAGAATAATAAATAAATGTATTAAAATATAATAAAAGAAAATACAGTATAAATTATGAAATAATTGAATTTGAACTTGCCAAATATACATCTATTACCATTATATAGAGTATTTTGACTCCATTCTCTGTCTGCTACATCAATCACAGATAATTTTCCTTTTGCATCCGTTAGGAAATGAAATGAGAATTTCGTTAAAAAGTTTTGAAAAACGGTTGAAGAAAGGTTCAAATCCCCTGTTATCAATCATGATTGTTTGGTCTACTGAATTCACATATATATTTTTTCTCTTCCTATCTATAATGATACTTTAGGTTTCGTATATACATAAATACATAAACCTTACTAATATTAACACTGATATTTGCTTTAACATGGTTGTCTCACGGTAAATATAATGTGAGATACTATTATTTTAACCTATCTTTATTCATCTTGGTATCTACTTATTATTTTTATTTTTCTTTATCCAAATGTTTTTAATTAATATTTTATTTTTTCCACCGATCAGACTTGTTTTTGATTAAGTTGGAACTTGATGTCTCCAAAGCTAAAGTCCATGGATGTTTTATTTGGTCGGAAGATAGGACTGGTGACGAAAGGACAGAAGTAGATTTCATTATTAAATAAACAAAAAAAATATACATGTTATAATAATAATAATCAAGGATGTTTGAAAAAAAAAACATTTTTTGAATACCAATTTTAAAATAAAAGCTTTATCCTGTTCTGAAAACTTTCATGTAGGCGCAAAGTCCATGTAAACTCCAATTTTTTCTTGGCCACCATAATCCAAACCCTTACGGTACCGTTTTGTGCATCTTATTTCTGCAACAACCACCGAATCATTAACTACGACGAGACTCAAAACTGAACCAAAGAAAAGTGATCAGAGGAGCAATCAGCGGCCATGAACGGTGGCTACTATTAATTAAGACCAAAACTTTCAGATGAAACATTGAAATTCAAACTCTCATGACCACTCTCCCACTCAAACCTCACAACACTTTCCACCATGACCTTTTTCTTTTCTACTGCTATTTTATTCTCCTCACGCACTTTCCGCCGCCGGCCGCCGCGCAGCTCCCCAACGCGCTCACGCCACCGCCGCCGGACATGTTCTCCAAGCTGAAGTTCGACAAGTCCATGGCCATCGTTCTGGTGATCCTGGTGGCGGTGTTCTTCTTCCTCGGGTTCCTCTCCGTGTACACGCGCCAGTGCGCGGAGCGAAGGATGCGAGGGAGGTTCGACCTCTCCATCTCGATCGCGCGTCGGCCACGCGGTCTGGACCGCGAAATCATCGAGACCTTCCCCACCTTCGTCTACTCCACCGTGAAGAGCCTCAAGATAGGACGCGCCACGCTAGAATGCGCCGTGTGCCTGAACGAGTTCGAGGAGGAGGAAACGCTGCGTTTGATACCCAAGTGCAGCCACGTGTTCCACCCCGAGTGCATCGACGCGTGGCTCGCAAATCACTCCACTTGTCCCGTCTGTCGCGCCAACCTTGTCCCCAAACCCGACGACGACCCCTCCTTTGTTTCCATCCCAATCCCGGATCCGGTTCAGCCCGTTTTACACTCCCCGGTCCAACCCGAACCCACGGTTTCTCCTAAGCCCAATGATTTCATCAATCGCAACCGTTCACCGCGGTCAAGGTCAACGGGTTTCAGCATCGCCAGCTTGATTCCGCGATCTCACTCGACGGGTCACTCGCTGGTTCAACCGGGAGAGAATTGCGAGCGGTTCACTCTGCGTTTGCCTGAGGAAGTGCGGAACCAGCTGATGACTTCCACGACGCTTAGTCGCACCAAGAGTTGCGGCTTGAGCCTGGGTCTCACGCGCGAGAACAGTGGGAGGAGGGGTTACAGAACCAGAAGCGTTGGTCACAGTCTTAGTCCTCACGTGACAAGAGGCATGGGTGGCACCAGTAGCAGCCCTCACGTGCGGGGACATGACAGACGGTGGTTTTTTCAGAGCCCTCCGACCAAGGACTCCATTAAGGAAGATGTCGGCGAACGTTCTTCGGATCGGCTTTTCTCGGAGACCACGAAGGATACTGATAATTAAATGTTTGGTTTGTTAATTCGGTGGATGAAGGTCAATGAAAGATTATTAGAAGATGAAGATGATGATGATATCATTACTCTTTACTATTGCGATTTACGGATTCCGAAGGAATTGCTCCTTTTACACATACACTGTATGCATGTATATAACAGTATTTGTTCATTTTTATGGTTGTCCAGTTTGGATTTTTTTGTGTTCTGGGTGGGGAAACAAATACAGAATTCAGAAACAAACACTTTATTTTATGGATGCTTATCTTCTGCAGTTTATAATCAACAGAACCTTTTGCAGCTGTAAATGCCTACAAGTTTTAAAATTTTATTTATAATATTTGTTTTGATCAACTTAAATGTAGTTTTATAAATGAACTGAATTGAATCCAGTCCAACTTCTGTACTGGTTCACCACATTAATTTCTTTTGCTTTATTCCAATGTCGTTTCTAATATATGTATCTCTTTTTTGTGTGCATATAGAATATGTTAGGAAGAATTGTTGAATATTCCTTTATACTTATTTTTACTAAACTTATTAGAGACGATAAATTTTGGTGGGTTTTGCTAATGTTTTTAAGACTTTCGGCTCATTATTTTGTTATTAACTTACATTTCATTGTTCTCTATAGTTTAACTCATAAATATAAAATCATTAAAGAAAAAGTTTTATTTATATTATGAAGATAATTACATTTTCCGACAAAATGAAATATTTACTGTCTGGTTTGGAATAAAAACTTAAATTTGTAATTAAAATAGCTTATTTTAATTGTGATCATTTAGGAAACTTCCGATATAGTTTTTTTTTTTTTTTATCATAGAGTTGTCAAAACGGATAACTTGACTCGACTCGATCCACCACAGATTGATCACTTAGTGAACCAACTCAACCTGACTCACTTATTAGCGAGTCAAAAAAATTTGAACCCAACCCGGCTCACCACGGGTTGGTGGGTTAAACAGGTTGGCTCACGAACTCACTTAATTAAAAAATTACAATTTTTTTAAATTTTTGTTTCAGTCAAAACTAAATTATAATTATAATTAAAATCTAAATAAACTTCAATATAATCCAAATAAAAGCTAAAATAAAAAATACTAAATTATCTATGTGTTGGCTAAAAAAACAACCTAACCTGACCCAAATGCACAGTCCAATTTAACAAAAAATACTTACATGACCCTTTATTTACGGGTTGATGACCAACGCGGCTCACCACGGGTTCAACCCGAGTGAGTCGGGTAAAAAATCAACCCGTATTGAAATTAATAAAATATTTTCAACCCAACCCGGCCCGAACTCGTGGTGGGCTGGGTTGACTCGCGAGTTCTAATCCATTTTGACAGCTCTACAATTTTCATTTTTGTAAAACTGATCTTTTATTTCCAAACAAAATTAATTATCTTAAAAATTATGTGTAGAAGATAAAACTACTTATAATTATAATCGATCATAAAGGTAGTTCATTATCAAAATAATATAAAATATGTAATTGTTTCAAATCCTTCTTAAATGAAAAATAACCATTGAAATAATAATTAATTTTAAATTATGTCAAGTATACGTAGAATGTTATCACAACTTTTAATCGTTATTTTGTAATTAACAATTTTAAGTACGCTTTTATTTTCTAAAGTAAACCATTTTATTTTAGGAGTGGCAAATAGAAAAAGGAAAGGCAGCGATATCGTTAAAAAAAAGGGATAAAGTAATAAACGTGATAATTAATGCGATAAAAATTAAAGAAAAAAAAACTGAGTTGGAAAAATAAAGAAAAGAAAAATTGAGTAAATGGCAGTTTTTTCCTAATTATTTTCAGTGTCTCTTTTGAAATGTGGTTGATTACAAATATAATTTTGTATAGGTTGTAGATGTTGTAATTGCTTTATTTACAAAATAATACCATTCCAAAGGTTCACTATTTGTTGGCTTCACATGTAAGTTCCTTTTTAGTTAACAAAGTACACACATGTATAATTTATAACCCTCTAATTTTCTTTTTGCTAGTCTTTAAATCGTCCTCAATTTTAATGTTTTATATTCTTGAACGCAACCTTAATTTGAAATATATTTTTAAATTCCACCTATTGCTTTATGAAATAATATTCAAAGCAACATGTAATCTTTTAAATATGTGCATATGAGAGATGATTTTCATAGTCGTTACCAATATGGGTTATTATTATATTTAACCAATAGTTTATTTTAAAAACCAAAAAAAAAAAAACATAACAACTACGTTACTAAAAATTTAACGATTAAATCCCTTTCTAGTGAACAATGTTTTATACTATGATTAACAGGAAGTCAGAATTGAGAATGAACCTAGCCATATAAATATTATTATATTAGAATGAAAAAACAATTATATGAAAACAGAATCTTTCAATTGATCAAATCATGACTTTTTATCATAAATTCTGACGATAACAATGTGCTATGCAATAAGTTTAAATATTGTAATATTTCATAAAATAAATATAAAAACTCAAGAAATAAATTTGACTTTCCACTCCAAGTTTTATATGTTCTTATTTTTCCTTTTTCAAACACCTATTTTTATTTTTTTTCCTTTCCTTTTCATCTCTCACTTTCTAAGGAAAATCCTTCTTCGTGTTTATCTACGTCAAGTGCCTTACACAGCTTATTTATACAGATCAACATTAATTTCAATTTAAAGTTTATATCGCTATATATAATCATATATAAGTTATTATACACACAAGAATAATGTATATTTAACAATGACTTGACAAATGTCTCACAATATTCTTGTACTTCTTTGTTCATAACAAATTAACATAATTTTGCCTCTATTGTTTCTCAAGTAAAGTTTTGCTTTCGAAAAAAAAAAATAGTTTTATTACATTATTATTAATTTTCTCAAATAACTAAAATTGAGTATAACTAATGATTTCATTTTGTTCTCATTAATAAGGTTGACTTTGATGTACCTCGGGGTTGTTAAATAACATTAAATTAATACGAGTTTTTGTAAATATTATGAATTAAAAACAACCATATTTAATTTAATGATCAAATTTTGGACAAATTTATGTGATTGGAGATATTGCTTCAAGAGGCTTTGTACTTTTAGAAGGAAAAAAAAAAGAGGTGAATTCGAGTGTTAAATGAATGGGAATAGAATTAAGGTGGATTTGAATGTTGAATGAAAATAGAATTAGGCCTAGTTCATGCCGCATTCAATAATTTCATATTCTTTAGAAGTCGATATTTAAGTTGGTTTAAATATTTTTTTATCTTTTTATTCTTTTGAACCATTTTTTAAAGATTAAATCGTGAAGAAATCGATGTTTCCAAAGTAAAAAATATCTCAGATGATGAATGATTAACCCTAACAATGTCTTAGGATCGAATCATTTAATTTAAAATTTCCTTGACAATTCCAATGCTTGGATTAGTGTAATGCCTATTAGGTTTATTAACAAACCTAGTCTATTAGGTTTATTAACAAACCTAGTTAATTTATAGTTAGCACGTTGTAGAATTTGAAAAATGTAATCATAAACTTTAACTGAAAATATATATTAAAAACTATCTTTAATAGTAGAAAATTTATCATTACATAAGAATCTAAGAAAAATGATCTTGCCTCTAAAAAAATTGTGCCATGGCTTCATTACTAATCCCTTAATTGATAAAGGAGAAAGAGGAAAATAATAATTTAGGAAATAAATAAAAAATAAAAAAATGGTAGAACTCGTTCTGTTATTTTACATTTATTTTTTATATAACTTTTATTTTATTGTTTATGAAATCGATCAAGATATTAAAAGTGTTTTAAAAAATATTTAGTTTTTATTTCTCACATATATTTATTTTACAAATAATCAAATATTTTTTTTTACGTAATTTTGTTCTTTAAAGTGATTTATTATTTATTTTTATCTTACATATTTCCATTTTATAAAGCAAGCACCATGTAAGTGTTGGAGGAAAGTTAATTGTGGTTGTTGTTGATGATTTAAATTCTTTGATACTTAAATTGTTTTGACATGTGAAGTGCGTTAGGCAAAGAGGGAAAAGGAAGTTACGTATACGACTATACCTTCTTTTTGACATTATTCAAGTAATATAACTTCTCAAACTTCACAATAACTAATCACAAGTAAGCACATTAAATGCAAATCTAATTATTAATCACGAGAGATTTTAATTTCTTTAATAAAGTGTGTTTCATAGGAGTCCTATAATCAGTAAAATTGTCAATGATCTAATTCACCTTATACACAGTTTTGACAAATGTTAAAACATAATTTTGATATTCACATATTTTTGCATCATATTGTTTTATTAGTGTACCTAGCACAACATAATATTTATTTTAGGACAACATCATCACAGTAGAAAATCGTGTTTTATAATTTGTAGAATCATGTTGTTGATATTAAAGTTGTGAAAGTATATCTTAAGGTTAATTTATTTCATCACACATTTGAGTGGGATTGAATTAAAATATTTTTGTAAATTTTAATATAAATTAACTTTTAATTTAATCCGCTCAGAATCTGACTTATTATGGATTTAATTTTTTTTATTAATAAGTAAGTCAAATTAAATTGATTTATTAAGTGAGTAATTTATGATGTATTCGAACAAAATAATCCATTTTATCAACTTTAATCGTAAGAGTTTGCAATGGTCGAAATTTGGGTGTGATGACGTGAATCATTGTCTTTATGTTGTTGTGAGTGAAATTATGAAAAGAAATATAGGTAAAGTTAATAGTAGATAAATGAACTTTTTTTCCAAATTGGGTTTATATAGCCTCTACTTGCTCAACTAACGTTCGCATGTTCTGAGAACAAATAAATAAAGAATGCAGAGTGTTAGTAGCAACCCAGAATTCAACCAAATTTATGTACCTACATATGTCTTTGTCACTCTTTCACCTATTCGTAACTCTATGCTTGTGCCTTCTTTTGGTCTAACATTTTGTATTGTACTTCATGCGCATAAGAGGTTATTATATATTACACTGCCTTTTAATCCAAGCTTTCATAGTCTTTTAGGAAAGAGTTTCGTATTATACAATTTAAAACTGACTTTTAGATTTTAATATTTCAAAACTCTTTTAAGTAAAGGATAATTTATAGGTTTAATTCCTAACTTGGTCCACTAATTTTATTTTACTTTTCAAAAAGATTGTTTTTTTGTTTTTTTAATTTTGTCCTCTAAGTAAAAATATTTAATTTAGTTATTTTTATTATATTGATGTTAATATAGTAATTGTACATATCACATCACGTGTCAAATAATAAAATTTCTAATATTTTTAAATTTTAAAATTCATTTTTTATAATTAAAAAAATCTGTCATGTGTGTGTTAAATATGGTCATCAACATGACACTGTCACATGTCATTATTATTATTATCACATGTCAATATTTGAAAAGTGACACTTGTAATTTTTAAATATTTAATATGATAAACAATAATAATTTGAATATTTAGGTGGAATAGTTTTTTATTTAAATTATAAATAAATATTTTAATGTGTATAAATAATTTATAAATTAAGTTTAATTATTAATTTAGTTTGAATTGAAAAGATATCAAATTGATTATTTTTTTTAAAAAAATTAAATTGAATTAAAATTATAAATATGAAAAAAAAGTAAATAAAATTAAAGGAATAAATTAATAATTTCTAATTTATATATTGTGAGTCTGCGGTAAATTTTTAATACGCAAATTCATTTTAATATGTCAATTTGAGAGATTAAAACTGGGATAAGACAATTGATCCAAAAACCATTTTTTATTTTTTAAGAAAAATAAAAATAAAAATATTATTTATTATATATAATGTATTATTTATATATTATAAATATACAATAATATTAAAATTTTAATCATTATAAAGACTTACAAATAAAGTTTGAATATAATAATTTAATATGAACAAATAATAATTATTTAATTTATTTGATTAGAAACATTAATTAATTAAAACTTAAAAGATACTTACATTCTTTTAATATATATATATATATATATATATATATATATATATATATATATATATATATATATATATATATATAACAAACCACGGATTAAGAGTTTCATACCAATTTCCTAAAACATTTCTTCCTGCATCCCTTTTTTCTTCCTGGACCCATAAAACATTTTATCCCCATCTTGCCCTTGAACAGAAACATATTAAAAATTCAAAATTTCTTTTCCTTTTCTTCACAGGACATCCCTCTTGACCTTCATGTAATATTCCTCACCTATCCCTAATTTCATCTTCACATAATTATTTTTGAATTGTCCAATCTAGAATGTACTTTCAAATTTGAGAGTGTATATTGAATAACGCAATTCGGTATGTAAATTTATATATCAGATTACTGAATTCGATATCTAAATTTACATATCGAATTGAGTAATTCGGTATGCATTTTGGAATCTAGTAATGCATACCGAATTGGCTGTTAATTCAATATACACTCCCAGATTCAATAATGCAAATCGGATTGACTAATCCAAAAGTACATGCTTTTTTGTTTTTTTATTGGTGACTAAAGTTATCTATAATTGTCAAGATAAAATGACAACTTTTATTAGAGAACATTATCAATAATACTATGTCAAGGTTGTTTCTAGATACCAACAAGTGCGAACATAAAAATGATAATGTACATCGATTTCTATTTTTTTGGTTGCATTCAATGGTGATGTATATCACTTACATATATTTAGTTGTTGAAGTTTTAAATTTACATTGGTCTCACAACATGATAAATTTAATAATTTGGATTGAGATTTAATCTTGTTAATTTTTTTGGCATTTCAAACAAACATCATAGAAATAACACAAGTATGTTGTTTGGGTCTTAAGTTTGATACTTTTGCTGGAATACACTTAGGCTTCTTGAATTATATAATTGAGAAGCATATTTTTATCTTATGATTAAGACCTAAAAGAAGTATAATCTTTCATAATCATTATTTATCCATTTTGTTAAGCCAATTGGATATGCGGGAGAATTTGTTTGGATTCTAATTGTACATCTATTATCTTTGTTTTGGTTCCTTCATCACTTGGAATCATATTTTTCGACATGGAACGAGTAGAGGCTTTGAGCCCTACATAACAGCAACCCACACACAATAAACTTGAATAAAAAAAAAAAAAAAAAAAGGCATGCACTTTCAGATTGGTCAATTAAATATGTATTACTAGATCTGAAAGTGTATACTATATTATCCAATTTGGTAATGTGGTATACACCTCCGTTTGTGAAGTTGAAATTGGTGATGGGTGAGGAAAATTATGGAGATACTAGCCTAAAGGTTAATAGGGACGGTGTGTGAAAAAAGAAAAAATAAATTTAGGATTTTTAATATATTTTTATTTAGAGATAAGATAGAGATAAAATATTTTATAGGCGTGCAGGAAGAAAAAAGGAGGTTGAAATGCTCACTTTCCTATGTCAAGCCAACCCACTCTATCCCATTCTTGATAAGTCACTGGCGAAATGAACCAAAGTAGGGTGAACCTACCCATTTTGTCTCCTCAATCCAGTTAACATAATCCATACATTAATGACTTTCAAAATTTGCAATTCAAAACATATTTTTTCACAGAAATATACCTTTAGATTGCACATTCGGGAACCGAAAAGTGCTTTCAGAATACATAATTTAAAAGTAAAATCAGTTTACAAATTGCATAATTTAGATTTTTTTTCATGAAAAAAAAAAGAAATATATCACACAATCTAAAAGTAAAACTTTTAGATTACAGAATTAAAAGGAAAATGAATTGCAGAAAAAATGAATTTTGAACTATATAATATGAAAGCTTCTTTTCATAAATTAGAAAGATCAAATGAGAATTTTCATATGCATGGGATGCAGAAGAAAAGTACGAGAGTGTAAAAAGAAATCCCCTACAGCTACCTAAGGCAAGCCCAATCCAGAAGCACGGTAACGACGCTGTATACTTTTGCTAAAAACCCAATTGGAATCTCAGAATTTGTACTCAAGCCCCGACCCAGTTGATGTTGTGACCGATTCCAAACACGGCCCATTATTATCCAACATGACTGTGTGTCACCATCAACATTTGTATGGATTTCGTGAACAAACTAAGGTAAAAATTGGTTCAAATCATGAGTACAAATTCTGTATTAATTTTTTGGGTGCTGTCGTATTAAAAAAGATGCATATTTTCAATTCTTTTTAATATATTTTAAAACTTTAAAATTAATGATAATTAGCATATTATAGAAGTACATACTTTTTAATATATTTTAAAATGTTAAAATTAATGATAATTAGCATATTATAGAAATACATAACAGGAATAACAGAAAAAAAAAAAATCAAATTCTCAAATAATGCACCTAACTTCCGATTCGAATTTGTAAGTGGTTTAGGTTTAGGATCAGTTTTTTACACTTTCAACCATGTGGAGTGCATTTATAAGGAGAAAACACGGGGCAAAATGGTCCAATTTCAATCCCGATCAATTGGAACCATTTTATTAGGCAAAAATACACGAAAACTAATCACCCAAGATCAATAAATTATGGAAACGCTCATCATAAACTGGTTTGGGCAAAATGGTTCTTGAAAATACATACACTCCTCAAGCTAAAAAATGAAAAGGGCATCTCAAACACGTGATTCGTATTTTTGAACAAGCAACTGAAAGCGGAAATTGAAAGGAAATAGTAAGATAATAATTGAAAGAATAAAAGTCAATAAAAGCAAAGAATAATATATATCTCTGAGCCAGCGAATGTGACTAATTTCTTCAAATGGTGAAATTAAAAAAAATAAAATGAACAAAAAGTCTCTATTATACACATAATCATGAACATGCGATAATAAAGTTGAAAGAAATCGATAACAGGTTCCTTACCCGCGTTATCAATAGAAGGAAACATCGTGGAAAAAAAAACAATGAAATTAGAGGTGTTCTATCCACATCCCTCATTACCCAACAACATCATATCTAATTACAAAAAAGACAACACACCACTGTCTTTTTCCATCAATAAATAAAATTTAATTATTGAACCGTATGCAATGCGAGTGAAAATGGGTCTCTGACTACGTCAAATTCAATTACTCCAATGCACACACAAAACGCTAACACTTTTTTATATATATAAACACAAATTATGTTATTTCTCTATATTTGGTAACATTCATAATCCAAATGGCGCAGCAAAAGCGGTTCAAAAATCTGACCCAAAACCTCAAAGACAAAGCCTCCGTCATCGCGGCGGTGCTATCCCCAAAGCGCCACGTGTCCTCCGTCCGGGTGCACGTTCTCCGCGCCACCACACACGCCCTCACGGCGCCTCCCTCCGAAGAAACCATCGCCGCGGTACTCACGGTGGGGCAGGGCTCCAACCGCCACCCGCGCGACTGCATCGACGCGCTCATGGACCGCCTGCACCAGACGCGCAGCGCCACCGTGGCGCTCAAGTGCCTCTTCACTCTACACAACGTCGTCGTAAAGGGATCCTTCACGTTGAAGGACCAACTCTCGTGCTACCCTTCGTACGGCGGCCACAACTTTCTTAACCTCTCGAACTTTCGCGACGAGTCGGACGTGGAATCGGTGGAGCTGAGTTCTTGGGTGCGGTGGTACGCCGGCGTGCTGGAACAGAGCCTCACGGTTTCCAGAGTCTTGGGGTATTACCTCAACGCCTCTCGCGAGTCCCAAGAAAGTAAAAAGATTATCCTTTCGAACGCGTCGAATGCGGATTTGTTGTACAAGGTGGAGGCGCTCGTGGGTTTCGTCGAACAGATAAGCCACGTGCCTGATTCGCTTCACCTGCAGAGGAACGAGTTGGTGTACGAGGTTGTACGGCTGGTGGGCGAGGATTATAGGAGCGTGCAGGTTGAGATTTTGTTGCGCGTGGAAGAACTCCGGGAGAGAATGGAGGATCTTGATGTGGGTGAGTTGAACGAGTTGGTTGGGTATTTAGGGAGATTGGAGGAGACTCAGGAGAAGTTGGTTCTTTTGTTCGTGAATAGGAAAAGGAACAATGGATTCTGGGATTTGCTTCACAACACTAAGATCAAGGGAATCACGAAGAAGAGGGAGATTGAAGGGAAGTGGCTCACGGTGGTTGTCAACACCGGCGCCGCCGAATTGGCTCGCTCCACAAACCCGTTTCTTGACCCGGGGCAACTGAGTCCGGTCCCACGGGTAGATTTTGCAACGGTAAGGTGACATATGGCAACGGTTACTTTCAGTGAATAATTCGTTTTTTTTTTCTTTTTGGTTGCTTTTTCCTTTTTCTTTCCCTTGTATTTTGTGGGAATCCGCGCATTGTGCTCCTTCCATTTGGAAGTGTGGTGCTATACTTTTTCAATTTTTTTGTGATACTTTTTTGTTTCTTAGTTTCTTAGTTTCTTAGTTTCTTTGATCGTTCGATGTTATGTTTGCGGAATGATTAAAGTGAAAAAATAATTAGAATCATCATGTATATGCTTGTAAAAAGAGATTTCTGTAGAAAAAATAATAATAAATTTCATGAACTCTTGATTTTTCTACCCTTTTGTGTTGCTATGATCTGGCTGTATTAGGCGTGTCTGCTAGGTTATTTTATTAAAACAATACTAGGAAAGATAATTAAAAATATAGTAGCATATAAAAATAGCGATTAGTACATAATTTATATTATTTTACTTTATGATTACTTTATTAACTCCGAATTTAAGTTTATGTAGGGTAACTTTATAAATGATATTGAATGTCATGAAGATGGAATTTCAGTTCATATTGAAACATAACATGACACCCATATGTAATTTTCGTCTCAATAATTGAAGCATAAAAGGGCAGTGTAGTAAACAATTAAGAAAAATTGTGGGAGAAGAAATGTATAGAAAAACAAAGAGGACAAGAGCGAAAGAAGAAAAAATGATTGACTTGTACACTGAGTAAGACGATGTATAGATATTAAATTATAAAAGTAAATGTTTACCAAACACCTGTTTTGTGTTTATTTAACATGATTCTCGAATATATTTGATAAAAAAAATTTAAAATCCATTTTATATGACATTTCAAATTTCTAATAATTTTCTTCGAAGAAAAAAAAATCTTAATTATCTATTTGGTTCTAAATTAGAAAATTAGCTAAATGGTGAGACATTTTTTTTAATAATTAAGAATCTAAACAAATGGTTTTTGATGTATTTTTAAAAAATCTGTATCTGTTAGTCTTGAGAAGAAATATTAGGATAAGTTTTTAATATAGCAATTTTCCATTCATACAAATACATAAATACATTTAATTTTGGATACATAGTATCGAACAATTTTGTTAGTTAACTGATAAATATCTCTTTTCGGTTTCACTTTCACAAACTAAAAGCTTTCTTTCACATTGTCAAGATGTATCAAATTTATTATTTTCAAACTTTCTAAATATTTAACAATTCCTTAATTTTAATAATTACATTTTATAAAAAGCAAATTTCAATTACATAAATTAAAATGCAAGCTAATATAATCTTAAAGTTCTCGTAAAATTTAACATATAATTGCAACTATTTTCATCTAATCAAGGTTAAAGTTCTCCATTATACTGATAAAAATTTTACGGTAGGAAGAGCGAATACCATCATCATTATAATTCATCATAAAATATTTTCTTTCCTTCAATGTTATTTTTAGGGTTAAATATGTTTTTTGTCCCTTAATTTTTAGTGAAAATTGTCCTCAAAACTTTAGACTAATTTAGTCTCTCAAATTTAGAGATGCGTGTATTAGTCATTTTAACAAAATATTTGTAAATTGATTTGACGTTTCAAATACATTTCATAATAATATTTAAGTTGTTTATATCTTTTAACTCATTTTTCTTCAACGTTGGATGAGAAATGTGTATAAAACGTCAAATAAATTTAACAAAATTTTGTTAAAATGACTAAATTTATCCAATTTTTAAGGATGAGAGACTAAATTGATCTAAAGTTTCGAAAATGGATTAATTCCAATTTTAATTAATAGTTAAAGGATTAAAAACATATTTGTTATTCTATTTTCACTTCATTGCATATTTATTATTGAAATAACCTTTATAAAAAAAAATTAAAAAACTAGCTTCTATCACATATTTGTATCCTAATATATATTTGGGAAAATACTTTTCATAACATATTTTTTATATTTATAGAAACTAATTGCCACAAATTTATTATACGGAAATTAGTTTTCATAATATAAAAGAAATATGAGACTAATTCTCATAGTTATGAAAAAGTATAATACCTATCAGTTTTGATCATGTATTAGAATATATTTATATTACAAAAATCAATTACAATACAAATTCATAAAGGTAGGATATAAAAAACCAAAAAAATAGTGGCAGAGGTTGTGAAGAGAAAAAGGGGTGGTGAAAATAGTAGTCCCAGGTCTTTATACCGCTTGATCCAGGCTTTTTGAGTGAGTCTGATTTCAACAAAATTTCCACCCTCGGAAAGTGTACAAATACAAAATTGCTAACTACAATCTCTAAATTGCTAAATACATTTTTTTTCCTTGAGAATTATGTTTTGAACCATATGCTAAACTCAATGGTTCTATATGATATTTATTTATTTTTCAAACTCACGCCATCAACTAAACCTTTAAAAATGATATAAATATCAGAAATTAGTTAGGCTGGGAACTTGTATAGTCAACTGATAATGAATCTTAGTTATATGAAAAATTAAATTGTCTACACACCAGTTCCTAAAAACATATGAAAGAAAAAGGAATTAATGATACACGTGAGACAACATATTTATTTACAATTTTTGACTATCATATCTTAAGAAAATAACATTAAATATAGAACTTTGTAACTATATCCCATATCAAGAAATTACGGGAAATATAAAACGTTGAATGAGCAACAATCATACAAAATGATCGAAGAAAGAAAAAGTAAACCGAATAAAATAGTAAATTAAAACTTTGAATATATGATTGAAAAACAACATAACCAATAACTTGTACGATAATATATTGGAATTTTGTCAAGAATAAAACTTATTTAAAGAAAAAGGAACGTTAATTGGAGATTTGCAGTGCCGCATTGGAATTAGATCTCGACCACTTATTTACCCTAAACCGAGCTTTCTTCGCCTGCAAAACGCAATGAAAAGAAAATATTACAACATGCATACAAATAATTTATATATTATGAAAACTTTAAAATTGAAATATAAATATAAATATATGTACCTCACTTTCCCAATCACATCGTATTGTTACTATGATGAGTATGAATGTTTGAAGTGCTGTGCCACCGAAGATCATGCCAGTCCATATACCCTGCCATCAACAACATCACATTAAGGCTTCAAAACAAGGTAATTAACAAGAGTTTAAATGTGGTAATTAAATGCGTTTCATGTAATATTTCACTTAACGTTAAAACAAAAATGTGTTAAACAACTCAAATATAATCCTGAAATATATACAAAACATCAGATAAATCTAACAAAAAATGATTAAAATGACTAATTCTACGTATTTCGAAAGATAAATGACTAAATTAGTCCAAAATTTTGAAATAGACTAATTCTAAAATTCACTTTAAAGTTAAATGACAAAAATATATTTAATCCTAAATTTAATTAGTAGATTAGTTATACTTACTGCAACACCAGTTTTGAAGACCCATCCCATGATAATTCCGAGTGGGAGGCCGATGAGGTAATAGCTTCCTATATTTATGTATGCCACGTATGATTGCCATCCCGAACCAACAGCCACACCTGTAATATTATATAAGATATGTTATAATTTTTAGTTTTAAAAATGTGTGTTATGTTGTATCAAATGAATCTTAATTTTTTGTTTGATATTCAATATAAATATTCATGGACCACTGCTTGTACAATTTTCCAACTTAATGTTGGTGGTAGTGATGCTATAGCAAATATTAAGTGTTGTGTTGTGTGAATTATTTAAATGAAAGAAGGTTGCATGTTGTATTAATAAATAGGATGAATGTGATGAATTTCTCAAAAATTATACAACATCACTAGTGCAGATTATTGTTTTTAACTCGCTTTATATGTCTCGATTATAAAAAAATCGAAACATATAATGGCGCGGTAGCATTTTTGCAATTCTACCCAACTTTTATGCCTCGGTTCACAGAACACCCGAAGCCAAAAACGGTGTTATGCTTCGGTTGATAAAAAATCGGTGCCAAAAACTAGCATATGCCTCGGTTGCGGAGAATCGAAGCCAAAAACTCACATATTTGGCCTCGGGTGATTGACAACCGGTGCCAAAATGCGTGCCCTTTTTTCTTTTTCTTCTTCCCCGCCGCAGTCTCCATTTCTCTCAACAATTCCATTTCTCTCTTCTCTCTCCCTGCAACCTACCCCTCCACCGTCACTGGTTCGCTGTCGCCGCTGGTTCGCTGCACCTCCATTTTAGGGTTTGTTGAAAAGGGTGGCTGAAATGCAAAGTGGAAGAGAGGCTGAAATCGGGGGCTCGATTTCCTCGTACTGCACGTCGATGTCGTCCACTTGGAGGTTCACCTCCTGGATGAGGCGCGTGAGTGAGTTGGTGGCGTTGACGATCCATGCTTCTCTGTCGAGGGATTTGAAGGGGTGACGGTTGCCGCGGTTGCCGATGGAGATGAACACTTCCACCTCCACGTCCATGCTTCCGGCCTTCTCCTTGAACCGCTTGATGGCTTCTGGTGTTACTTGCGCAAGGTTCCAGACGGGGCGGAAGATGCCGTTGGTGGGTTGGTCGCGTTCGTCGTAATCGGTGGCGAAGTTGAGTGCGATCTGATACTCCTTCAGGACCATGTTCGAGAAGTGTGGAGGAGATTGTGAACAGAGATTCAACCTGTGTGGTTAAGGGAAGTGTGGAGGAGGACGAAAACTACGTTCCTGTTTCGATTCAATTTGGATATTGTCGATTTCCATCATGCTCTCGAACGACTTACCACAACTGCAGTGGTGTTCCAAAAAAATGTCCCCTATGGCATTGGTTCTTACGTTACCCGAGGTAGAAAAAACACTTTATGGCTTCGGTTAACACCCGAGGCCAAAAGACCCCAATATGCCTCGGTTCTAAATCCGAGGCAGAATAACAAAAACAACCGGGGTCAAAAGTCCTTACTGCACTGGTGCATGGACACCAAATTGGGAATGGTTAGATTTTTCAAGCATGTATCAAATTGAGGAGGTTGTTTACAACCAATGGAAGGATATGATATAAGACACTATTGAAAAAAATACATATTTTTTGTCAATTTTATTTTGAACTTTTTCTTTAGAAAATACTTACAAATTTTGTTACGAATAACAATTTGCAAGAATATGTTACCAAATTTTTTGAAAAATATTGTACAAAAATGTTTTGCTAATAAATTTTTTTGTAAGAAATACTTGCAAATTTTATAATTTTGTAGGAAATAATTATTCACAACAAAATTATCTGTTAATTAAAATTCGTAAGAAAAATAGCAAAAAAAAAATCTCTTTTTGCAAAATTTTATATCAAATTTGCAAGAAAACCCCCACAAAATATTAAAATTTCTATTAGTGAGATATTAGTCTTGAATCATTGCAAGTGCATGTGTTTCAAGATATATCTAGTAGAGAGGCTTTGTTATAAATTAGTTTAACTAAGTTCACACAATTGTTATGAATGTTAAGGATAAATTTAATTGTTATCAATGATAAGGTTAATGAATTTAAAAATAATCAGTTGGTGGACTAAAAGTTTTACCGAATTTTAGTTATTAAAGTTTATACCTACATACGATAATACATTAATTTTTGTAACTCTAATATAAATTAGGACTTTTTCATCCTATTTGTTTAATAAATTGATAAAAGATAATTATTGTAAGAGTACACTATTAAAAAAACTCATTTTAAAGAATAACACGTAAACTAAGTAGAATTGAAAGTCGATTGAAACCCAAAAATTCCCTCTTTTATTAAACTGCACTCTTATTAAAAATGGTTTGAAATAGAATTTAAACTTAATTCAATTTTAAAAAAATTGGTTTGAAAATAAAAATTGTATTTATATATATATATATATATATATATATATATATATATATATATATATATAATATATTTTTTTATCTTATATT
>Ga0214545_1003752_pt1 | contig 28816 bp, 12 predicted proteins | sample CNSS4metaG_FD_160064 | JGI IMG/M metagenome (GOLD analysis project Ga0214545, IMG submission 160064) | Root nodule microbial communities from cowpea collected in UCLA plant growth center, Los Angeles, California, USA - CNSS4 | ecosystem: Host-associated > Plants > Roots > Nodule | place: USA... | reverse complement strand
CTTAATTTTTCATTTTTTAATTATGATAAATTATTTTTTAATCTTAAACTTAAAAAAGAAATAGATATATTGATGAAGAATAAAAGAATGAATTTATTTGTTAAAAGTGGTAAAAAGAAAGTTATCCGTGGCGATGAAAATAATTCAAATTCAATATTTTATCTTAACGTATCTTGAATCATGATACAAATGATTATATTGTTCAATTAGAGGAACATGTTTTATATTAATTATTTGGAAGGTGTTTATATTTACGTTGAAAAATAAATAGTTGACAATTTTAGTTTTAATTCAATTATTGATGAGTTCAAAAATCTGAAAGAACGAAGGACAATCCTTTACATATGTGTGATTTCTTTTGTATGTACAATTATAGTAAATTATTTATTCATTTTTATTTTTATTGTATTAGTTACACTAATTAAATATATAAATTTTGAATTTTGAATATATTATTTTGGCTCCCCCAAAATTATTGGTCAAGATCCGCCACTGCCTAATGAACCATGAAATAAAATCAAATAAGAAAACAAAAACAAAACTTAGAAAATCTAAAAATAAAATAAAGCTTATCAGGGAGAAGAAGACCTATCTATGCAAGTGTTTATTTGAATTGCTGCAACATTTCACTTAAAATCACCAACAACATTTGACCAAAAAAATCACCTTATAAAAATTTCCATCAACAAAAAAAAATTCGATATTTACTTCGACATCCCTTCTGTCAACCGCAACTATAAAAGTTCAAAAAAAGGGAAAATGAGAAGCATTTGAAGCATAAAAAGAAAAACAAAAAAAAAAACTAAAAATCGAATCTTTTTTAATCTCTTTTTTGCAAACCACCTTAAATCCTTACCTCCAAGCCTTGTTTCTCCAAACCTGAAAAATTCAAAACCAAAAGTTTCCAAAAATTTAACGCAAAAATTCAGCGGTTGAATCTAGGAAAAACAAAAATGCAAGCAACGGGCAACGATCAATTTCTCGGAACCAAAGAATGGAGGAGCGGGAAGGGGTTTAGGATGAAGGAGAAGACTGACGATTCAAATTCTTCATAAGCCACAACCCCAAAAGATGAATCTTTAACTGAGCGGGAAGAGTTAAAAGGGTTAAAAGAGGAGAAGGACAAAAAATTGAACAGGTGTTGAAAAATTAGATATAGATATAAGAGTTTTTTTTCAGAGGTGTTTGTTTTCATATATTTTAGAAGAAGAATATTTTGTTGAGCGATAATAACTTATCTTATCATGATTTTTGTGACTATTCTAAGAATGGTTTGTTCTTACACATTTTATTTTGCTCCAATCATGAACTCGAAAAAAATCTCTACCATCATTATGTAATTTTTGAACATATGCTAAAAAAATATGATCCACCTACTATCTTCAAACATATTGTAAGAAGAAATAAATTTTTTCGTATATAAAATAATAATAATAATAGTAGCAATAATAACAAAAGATTATGAAAAAAAATATTTCTTATAAAATAAACAAACAAGTTAAATCATCATCACGTACATAAATGAAAGTAATAATTTAAGACAAAAGTCACAGTCTAAACATGTTATCACCCATATTATGCAAAAGTGTCATTATAATGTCATCACTACTTTATTTTTTAATTATCTAAATATAATGACAAAATTTCATTGCATTAGCAATGTTTACCACTTTGCACATTTTCATGGCTATTCGAGAAAGGCTATGAGATGCAACAAAAGTTACAAAAATAAAATCAACCTATTGGAATAAAAACTTTGTTTGTAATTGAAAGAAAATATATTCTTAATTTTGTAATTTCAATACAATTATAAAATAAGTTATCACATGCTACATTCTATGTATGGAACAATTATTTAATATACTTGTTTAAAATAAATTAAAAATAAAAATCAAAAGGTAACCAATACATAGCTTCCATGTTAGTTAGGATACATACATATGAGACCTAAAAGGTTAGGACATAATCAAAATGTAACAATTTTATTTATCATTTAGGAAAGTAAAATCTCTTGTTTTTCTTAAAGAGTAAAATAATATTTCTAAATTGTAGTTTTGATATTTACATCAAGTTCTATACATTGGTTGCTAACCTTAAAAGTTAGGTTTACCACAAACATGGGAAACAATCTAAAACTAATTCAAAACTTTGGATTAGGACAACAAAATGAACTAGGGTTTGAAGAATCCAATTAAGTTTTGTCTATAAGGCAAGAATGATCTTCGCCTAATAGTTTCATTTTTTCTTTTATTCATTAAGTAAAACTTCTCCTGAGGTGACAAAGTTGTTTTGCATTTTGTAGTTTTTCCTTTCTTTGAAGTACCACTATCTTTATTCGCCTTAGTGGATCTTAATTTCATTGACCTTGAAGTATTGAGAAGAACAAATGCACCTTTGCCACCACTATTGCTTCGAAGTTTAAAGCTTTTCCAAAATCTCCATGTCTTTGAGAAACTTGTGGATTTGCTTTTATTGGACTTTCTATTTGAAGCCTTAACACTATATTGGTTGGAAATAGTTGATGTTGTTTGAATCTTTCCATATGAAAACATAAGTGCTCTTTGGTCATCAAAGGGAGCAAAATCAAACATTTCTTCTTCTTCTTTGAACGTTTCTTCATTCTTAAATTGGATTTGATTTTTCCTAGTTGAATATGGGTCGAGTCTTGGTGGAATATGAGTAAAGTCGTTAGATTTTGGAAATGAACAATGCAATCGGAGAGCAGATAGAGCTTGCATTATCAATCTCTTAACCCTTGAAGTTTTATTTTTCATATTGTCTTTTACTCTTAATTTGAGCTTGGGATGCCCAATGAGGTAAAGTGAATAATAGAGATTGTATAATGAAATAAGAAATGGGAGTTGTTTATATAATCAATTATTTTTGGTATTGAAAATAGTAACGTAATTTGTTAATGGGTTTGGAAGAGGTGTTTCCAGAGAGATTGTAAGTGTCGGTGGGTTGCACATTATATTAGTTGGATAATATTTTTTTATGGTTTATTTTGTTTATTTAACAACATCTTATGATTTCTTCTAAACTACTTTCCTTCTCTCCTCTTCCATTTTCTAGAATTTGTGTCGGCCAAATAATATTCACTTAGATATTATATAACAACCTAATCAATAGTGCAATGTCCTTTGTCCTCTTCCTTATTGCTTCTTAAAGAGCATTAAATGATTTTTTTTTCAATTATAAACACTGATGCAATAATTTACAATGAAAGATCCATAATTGGAAAGACCTTAAGTTGGACATACCATAATACTTAAACTTGTGTTTGGACGGAGCATTTCAATAATGCTTAGAAATTAAAATGCTTTGTATTTAAATTGTTTGTAATTAAATTTCATTCATTTTCTAAATAACTTGTTTGGATAAGGAAATTAAAATACCTTACATTTCAATTTCTTGTTTCGAAAAAATTTTTTGAATTTATTGTGAGATAAAATTTAATTTTAACAATATTTATTTTAGGCTTAATTATATTTTGAGTTCATGATAAATTTGGAAACCCAACGATCAAGAAGGGCCTGACAACACAGACGGGCCCGACGACACGGATGGCCCCGTCGACTCGGACGGGCCTTCCAAATCGTCGGGCTCGTCGGGTCGTTGGGCCCGTCCGGGTCGTCTGGCCAGTCCGGATATTTTGACTTGTCTGAGTCATCGGGATTGTCCGTGTCGTCCGCCTGTCCGGGTCGTCAAGCCCGTCCGGATAGTTTGACCCATTCGAGTCGTTGGGACAATACGTGTTATTGGGCCCGTCTGGATCGTCGAGCTTGATGGTTTGGAAGGGCACGTCCGGGTCGTCGGGCCCATCCAGCTCGTCCATCCCGTCTGGCTCGTTGGAGCTATCTAGGTTGTCAGGCATGTTCGTGTCGTCGGGCCCGACGGTTTGGAAGGGCTCGTCCGGGTAGTCGGGCCCGTCCGGGTCACCAGGCCCGTTCGGGTCGTCGGGCTAGTCTGTGTCATAGGACCCGTTCAGGTCGTCGCGCCCGTTTAGATCATCGGGCCCGTTCGGGTCGTCGGACCCGTGTGGATTGTCGGGCCTGTCGAATCATTGGTCTATTCCGGATAATATGTCCTGTCCAAGTCATTGGACATTCTGGGTCGTCAGGCCCATTCTGGTCGTAAGGCTTGTTCGGGTCATCGGATTCGTCTGGGTCAACAGACCCGTCCGAGTTGTCGGGCTCGTTTGGATCGTTGAACCCATTCGGGTCGTCAGACCCATCTGGATCGTCAGGTCCGTCTGGGTCGTCGAGCCCGTCTGGGTCATCGGGCCTTTCTAGATTGTCGAGCCCTTTCGGATCGCCGGTCCCATTTGTGTTGTCGGACCCGCGCTACCAGTTTGTGTCATTGAGTTGGCGTGACCCAGCTAGGTCTTTGGGTCGGTCGGGCATGCCTAAGTCGTTCGGGGTCATCGAGTCTGCCCGCACATCTAGATCACTCGACCTGCCCGACCCGTGTGGATCATCAAGTCCGCATGACCTGGTTGGGTCATTAGGCTCGTTTGTCCCGTCTTGGTCGTCATACCCGTTTGACAACTCTACCAGAGAGTATAGAATGTGAGGTTAAGTGAGAAGAATTTCAAATTCCACCTATTTTGAGGGAATTTGAATTTCTACTAATTTAGCTAATTGAAATCCTTCAAAAAAATGCTTGCATTTGAAATACTTTTTAATTTCTCTATCCAAACAAAGCATTTCATTAGAAAGAAATCTAAATTCTTCAAAAAAATGAATTGCTTCATTAAAATACTATATCCAAACACACTCTAAAAGTATACACTACAAGAAAATATCTAATTAATGCCCAATTTTAGTGATACAAAATAATTAGTTACTATAGTGACCAATTTACATATCAGTTTATAAACTAAAAATTATTGGTAATTAAAATAGTTTCTAGATTGGTCTATAAATTGATCACTATAGTGAATTGATCTCTAAATTGGTCAGTAACATTAGGTGCCAAAGTTTTAGTTACCAAAAAAATTAGTCACTAAATTTGTCCCATTAGTGGCCAATTTAGATACAAATTTAGTGACCGGTTTTTTTGGTAGCTAAAACCTAGATAGCTAATGTTAATGGCAAATTTAGAGACTAATTCACTATCGTGGCCAATTTAAAGACCAATTTAGAAACTATTTTGGTGACCAATAATTTTTAGTTTATAAAATGGTATCTAAATTTGTCACTTTAGTAACTAATTATTTTTTGTCACTGAAATTGGTCATTAATTAGACATTTTCTTGTAGTGATATATTCAGTCATAAAAATCACAATGTCGTTAATAATATGAAAATATGAATTTAAATCAAATTATTATTTTTATTCAATTTTTAAAATATTAGATGTTCCAACTCTGAGTATGTTGGTATAATATCATTAAACTTTAAACTCTTGAAATGTTGATGGATGAATGTGTATTTAAGTTGTCATTGGCCTTGAATCATAAACGATGTGAAACTATTGAGCATATCAGAACAAGAGTGGAGACCTTAGATATAGATCTAAATGGCTTCGATGCAGAAAATTAGAAAAGCTTGATGGTGTGTTTGGATGAGCCAATTCAAGAGGGTGATTCATTTATTTGGAGAATTTGAAATTCTTTGTAATGAAATGCTTTGTTTGGATAAAAAAATTAAAAAGAATTTAAAATGCATGCATTTTTTTTGAAGTATTTCAATTAGCTAAATTAGAAGGAATTCAAATACCCTAAAAAAGGGTGGAATTTGAAATTCTCCTCACTCAACCTCACACTTTGACCTCAACCCTAAACGAACCCAGCAAACTCGACAACCATGACAGGCTGGGCTAGCCAGAAACTCCAGACGGATCAGACCGACCTGACGACACAAAGGGTTGAGTAGGCCCGACGACCCAGAAAGGTTGAGTAGGCCCGACGACCCAGAAAGGTTGAGTAGGCCCGACGACCTAGAAAGGTCGAGTGGGCCCAATGACCCAGATGGACTGGGGTGACCTGATGACACATATGGGTCGGGCGGGCTTGATAACTTAAATAAGTCAACAGGTCTAATGGTCCAAGCAGGACGGGCGAGCCTAGTGACTCACATGGGTTTGGCGGGCCAAACGACCTAGAGGTGTCAGGCAGGCCTAACGACCCAGACGTGTCGAGCAGACCCAACAACCCCCACCAACCTGTTGACCCGACAAGCCTAACTGACTCGATGACCTAGTCGAACCTGACCGACCCGACAACCTGGATGGGCTCGACCGATCTGACAACCTGGGGGATACCGACCGGCACAACGACCTTGCCAGGTCGGGTTGACCCAATGACACAAACTTGTTGGGTGTGCCCGATGACACAAACAGGCCCGATAACACAAACAGGCCCGACAACCCAGATGGGTTAACGGGCCTGACGATCTAGTGGGTCCCAGCCAGGCCAACGACCTAGACGGGTTGGGTTGGGCTAGGTCAACAAACTTGACGGGCATGATCGGCCCGTACGGGCCGTTAGGCTGATCATGCTTGTCTAGATCGTCGAGCCGACCCAACCTAGCCTGTCTGGGTTTCCTGGTCAGGCTGAGTTGTCGGGTCGGCCCAACCCATATAGGTCGTCGAACCTGTTTCCAAATTTATCATTACTCAAAACATAATTAAGCTTAAAATAAATATTTTTAAAATGAAAGTTTATCTCACAAGAATCCAAACAAGAAATTTAAATGTAAGGTATTTTAATTTCTTTATCCAAACAAGTTATTTAGAAAATGAAGGGAATTTAATTGCAAGTAATTCAAATACAATACATTTCAATTTCTCAGCATTGTTGAAATGCTTCATCCAAACACACGGTGAAGATTTTAATTCAAAACCATTGACATTGTATTTGGATGAAGCATTTCAACAATGATGAGAAATTGAAATGCATTGTATTTGAATTGCTCGCAATTAAATTCCCTCCATTATTTAAATAACTTGTTTGGATTAAGAAATTAAAATACCTTACATTTCAATTTCATGTTTGGAGAAAACAATTGATTTTCTTTTAAGATGAAATTTCATTTTAACCATATTTATTTTAGGCTTGATTATGTTTGAGTTCCTGGTAAATTTAAAAACTTTGAATTCAAATTTTAGTAAATTTTTGTGTTCCATTAAGTCTTTACAATTTTAAAACTTTTCATTTTTCTTTTCATTTTCAATTGAGAACCTACGGTTAGTGTGAGTGTTAACCTTGTAATGTGACACTTATACTGTTAGTCCGACACATCATATTTCGCTAGAAGAGACTTGATGACGAGATCTTTTCCAAATATCTATTGCATTTAATAAAAAAATGTTTTTAAATTTAATTAAAATTAAAAATTAAAAATTAAAAAATAAAATAAAATACAAAGCTACAAAAATAGAAAACATGTAACTATAAAATTATGAAAAAAAATTATAAAAGTAAAAATATACAAATATACAAATATAAATTACAATAATTAACAAATTATAAAATTATAAAAATATATTATTTCATAATTATGAAATCAATAAATACACAAATATAATTTTTATTTTTTTATAATTTTAAAGTTTTATAATTATAAATTATAAAACTATAAAATTATAAAATTATAAAACTATAAAATTATAAAATTAAAATTATATTTTTATATTTATAATTTTGTAATTATAAAATTATATATTTTATAATTTTGTAATTTGTTAATTTTTTGTAATTTTATGTTTTTTAATTTTGTTTTTATAATTTTTCTGATACATGTTATATAGTTTTATAGCTTTTTATTTATTTTTTTAATTTTTTAATTTTTTAATTTTAATTAAATTTGAATACTATTTTCATTAAATATAGTAAATATTTGAAAAGGATCTCATCATCATCTTTTTCAACAAATATTATATGGAGACATATATGGGAAATGACAATACAAAATTATTACCACAGTCACATCACAAAGTTAAAAGTACACTTAAATGTTGAGACTGAATTGAAAAGTTTTAAAATTTTTAGGAGAGACCACAAAAATTTATTAAGATTGAAAGTTCTCAAATTTATCAATTTATTAGGGACTTAAAATATAATTAATGTATAAAATTTTTAAATTAAATTTTAAAAAATATTAGTCAACTTAAAATATTTAAATACTTTATACGGTTTAAGGTCAAAAGAATCTAGAGTGTGAGATCGTGAGTGAAAAAAATTTCAAATTCCACCTATTAAAAGTTGATATTTGAATTTCTATTAATTTAACTAATTAAAATACTTTAAAAAATACTTGCATTTTAAATGTTTCTTAATTTGTCTATCCAAACATAGTATTTCATTAAAAAAATATAAATTCTTAAAAAAAAATTAGCTAATTGTTTCATTAAAATAATATATCCACCACACGACGAAGAAATATACATTATCATTGTTTAATTTTTATATACACGTTAAAATATTATTCATGTGCGGTTTTATTTTAAGAAAAAGAAGTTGAGTATATAAAATGAGACTAATATAGTAATTATAACAAAAACAGTTTGAATTAGTATCTTCTCTATACAATGAATGACAAATTTAAATTATTGTATATGAACAATAAATAGATAATTCCAATTATAATTGATAATTTTACCTTCTATTTGTTCTCAAATTAAACAATGTTATCATATTTGAACCCGTTTATATCGTAATGAAAACACATAGTCTCTATATGTATCCAAAATTTAATTTTTCGACAATAAAAAATATAATTAAAAAATTAAATATCATGATAATTTTAAAAAATACTAAAATTTATACAAAATTATAAAAGAAATATTTTTATTAAGTTTTGTGATAAAAATCATTGGTATTTTTTACAATAATAAAAATCACGTGAATAATGGTGTCTATAAATATAAGACCAGTCATAATGTGTGTAAACTAAAAGAAAAATTCATCTAGTTATAAATTGTTTTATTTAATAAATATTGTAAACAATCACTTTTTTGCTTAAGTTGAAAAAATCTTTATGGTATGGTAGTTGTGTGATGCCTTAATTCCTAGAAAAAATTGGGATAAATTTGCTTTTACACCCAATATTTGTAATTATGATTTGAATTGCTCTTAATTATCTTGTTGTGAATTTAAGTGAACTCTCCTTACTGCACTTGTGAATTTCACCCATAAATCATCAACAACGACTCTTCATAATTTTTTTCATTATAATTATTTATTTATTTTTTTAATTTTATAATTTCATGTTGTGATATTTTTAATTTAATATTTTTTAATAATATTTAATTTATTTATTTATCTAATTATATAAGTTATTATTGTGATTTTTACTTAATATATTTATAATATCGCTTTCTAACCGTGATTAATGTTCCTTTAAACAAGTCAACACCTTTATTTTTATAAATAGATAGGTCAAATTAATTACTTTCATTGTATTGCAAGTAAATCCACTTATTATTGTCACAGACAGTATTTATACTATGCATGTACCTAGATAATCTTCAAAATAAAAATAAAAATATGAATCTCAAAACATAAAAAGTATGCACATTTCTTAGATCATTGGTAGAATTTTTTTTTAATTTTTTTTTTATTGAAAAAAAAAATTTTTCTTTATTAAAAAAAAAAAAAAACATAAAAGAATAAAGTTTCACTTTCTAAGCTTAATTTTTTAAGGATAAATTTCGACTTGTTAATTGTTAAAATCAAAGAAAGGTTTATTAAAGGATAGAGTCATTATTTAGTGTGCAAAGAAAAGAATTACTTCTCTTAACTTACGAACTCCTTGAGGATGAATTCTAACTAAATTGTCAATGATTGAAACAAAATTATGAGTAAAAGACATCCCTACAATTAAGCTAGTAATAATTTGAAATGAAAATAATAATAATAATAAATATATGAAAATTGAGTGGGTATTTTATTTGATATTAACATGAATTTATTTATGGACTTCTAAGCTTTTTACCATTATTGTAAATAATGATAAAAAAAACCTACATTCAGTTGTGAACAAGTAATTCAATAGGTACTTCTAATTCTTAATACAGTAGTCTTCCACCATTTAATTGAGTAACTAATAATAATTTTCACATCTATATATGTATCATTTTTTCAAATTCTTATCGAGTCTTTCAAAGTGAATAGGGGTACCCAAACCAGTGAAATATTCAAAATTTATGAAATACGAATGCTTGTACTGGTAGTAGGCATCTTATACAATAGTACCTTAGATTATAGCAACAATTATATTTTACTTTTGTACTGAATAATGCAGACCTAATAAAATGTGACCCATACTAAATATATCCAACCAGAGAAAAAATAGGAAAGTGAAAATGAAAATATTAATAAAAGGTATCTAATGATTGTTCAGTTATGGGTTGCTTTCAACGCAAGTTGCTGAAAATGGTTATTTTGTAGTGGTGGTAGCCAGGGTTAGTTAGTCAAAAACAGCTTCTGGTATCGTTCACTGGCAGGTACAAGATTCCCACTGTCAGAGATATGCTACTGATAACAATGATACACCACTCCGCAGCTGATAAGAACTTGTCGGCTACCATGTGCTTCAATATCGGACACTGTTATAAAGGTGGCATCAAATGCTCCATGTAAGGAAAACATATGCAAAGTTTCAACTCTCAAGCAAAGTTGCATTCTTTGGTGAAAAATGAGTGGTTTGGGTGTAGTACATTGGCTTAGACCCCTTGTGGAGACCAATGTTTGGGATTATGTAGTTCTTTGGAAATATGGAGATGACCCAACTAGGTACTTTTAAAGAAGCCATTTTTTTTTTCTCTCATTATACTTTGCACAATTTTTCATCCATGTGGGAATCAGGTGTTTAATGCATTTTGATCCCTGTGCAGGTTTATTGAGTGGATTGGTTGCTGTTGTAGAGGGAGTTGCAGTATGAACATTGGTGTGGAGGCCAAAGAGGAAAAGGGTGAAGAATGTCGCTTAGCTCCCATTTGCAGGGATGATTATCTTCAGCATCATGTTAGAACAAAGGCTTGTGAGGCTCTTGCTCAGCTTCCTTTTGCATTGTCTCTCTATTCTGGGTCTCTCTCTCTCTCACTCATTCTGACTGTTATCACTTGTGATCATCTCTCTGTGTTTGTGTGTCTGTTTTAATTATACAAAATATGTACACCTGTGTTTAAAAGTATGAATGTAGTGTAATTTCTGTTCTGTGTTTATAAAATTTGGCCAAGATAATGAAACACTGATGATAATTATCTAAAGCAGTGTGCATGGAGAGGTTGCCATATCACAACAATCAAGATGGCTTACGAAGGTATTCATTATTTTTGACCTGATAAAAGTTTTATGCAGTAAAAGATCTTAAACTATAAATCTCACTGTTTTTGACAGGATTCAATTGGAACCCAAGTTTTGGTCCCTGTTGTTGGAGGTCTTATTGAGCTCTTCTCTGAGAAGCTGGTATATAAATTTTGATACTTTTTGACAACACCTCTGATTGAAAACTCTTGTGTTAACAAAGTATCCATCTTTGTCAGATTCCAATGGATATGAATATCATAGAGTTCATAACAGCACATGGCTGTGTCTCTTTGAAGCAAGAAGCCATATCTGCACAGAGCTACACCAGTCTGAACATCATTGAACATCTGCCACTAAGGGAACAGTACTCACATTGGTGGCTACCACACATGTCGACAACTTTAACTCCTATTGTCCATCAGCCGCCAACAAAACAGTGCACCTCCCATCCCAGCATTGAAGGACCCCCAAGCGGGTCTAATCCTTCAACTGAAGAACCATCATTTGATTCAAAATTTGTTGGTTTGATTCCAGATGAATATCTTAAACAATCAGATAAAATGTCTCCCATCCCCAAAACTAAAATGCCCAAGTACAATAAAACTTCAGGGAAGCAGCAGAGAGGTTTGAGTTCTCATTGCAGCGATGGGGAAGAAGGTAAATCAAAACTGGTCAAGGAGCCTCAGAAGGAAGGGTACCAAGCTAAAAATCTTGTAACTGAGAGGAATAGGAGGAACAAGATTAAAAAAGGACTTTTTACACTGCGGTCTCTAGTCCCAAAGATAACGAAGGTAGATAAACTGCATAACTTAAAAGGCGTATTTATAAGGATTGTCCTCTTCAATTTTGCCTGGTATCTGATCCATCAAATTTTGGCAGATGGATAGAGCTGCAATTCTCGCAGACGCAGTTGACTATATAAAGGAATTACAAGCACAAGTGAAAGAACTTAAAGATGAGGCCAGGGCTTTGGAAGTTCAGGACAGTGAGAACACGCCACAATTGAGGAAGACGGCTAACAAAGAACAAGAAGGAACCAGGAGTAACACTCTGAATCAAAGTTCTTCTGATTGCACTAAAAATATGCAGATGGAAGTACAAAGACTTTTCATAACTTAGTAATTGTTTTCTCCAAATCCCAGATAAAACTAAATTTCTATTTGTCTTAGTAGTGACTGATATAATTCGTTAAGCTGTTAACAGGTACAAGCAGAAGTGCACCACATTGGCAAGAAAGATTTCTTAATTAAGTTATACTGTGAGCAGAAGCAAGGTAGATTCTCAAAGTTGATGGAAGCTATACACTCAATTGGACTACAGGTGGCTAGTGCCAATATGACGACATTTGATGATAAAGTCCTTAACATTCTGACTGTTAAGGTAACAATATAAGAATTCATAGAAAAGTGCAGTAATTTACTTAATATATGGAGCCACATAAATGTAACCTGCATCATTTTGAAAAATTAGGTTGATTAGAACTATTATTATCTGAAAACATTCATCCTTTCATCCCAACACCTTAATCGCAGTCTCTCTAGTTCCCCTTCACTACATCAGTTCATAGGTTCCCTTTATATGCAATGAGATTAAATTTTGTTCCACAGGCAACCAAGAAGGATATTCAACCAACTAAACTGAAAGAGTACTTAATACAGAAGACAAGTGAAGATAGACAAAGTAGGTAACAAGCTCAGAAAAATGGTGGGGATATGAATGAGTTCAAGAACAGCACCCTTTCAAAGTTTGTAGACCCAGAAATTTTATTCAACTGTGAGAAATAAAGCACTCTTGAATGACAATTATCAGCAAAGCCATTAATTCAGAGCAAAGTTGAAAGTTCACTTGTTAGCTGAGGACTTAGATGTTGGCTGTAAATAAACGGTGTACCACAACTTCATAGAAGTTGCACTGCAAGCGTAAATGGTATTTCCATTTTTTCTAGCAAAGCTATATTCTGTTAGTAACTTATCATATTTTCTCCATTGTGGTGGCCCGATATGGTTGCAGAAATATTTTCAAGTAAATTTTGAACCAGTTGTTTTTCAACACCATAGTAGCATATATGTGCAGTAAGAAGTCAACATGAATAAGAAACATCTACTGATAATTATTATTAAAAAGATGACTTTAACAAACTTATCTTTTTTACAAGCTGCCAACATCCTTATCTTTTTACAAGCCGCCAACATCCCCCGTATTAAAAAAGGGGAAACAAAATAGAACAAAAATTAGAGAGAAAAGGGTTTAGTGAAGCTTCTATATATACAGGATTGGAAACAGGCCAAAGTTCAAATTCATGTAAAACCTGAAACGTTCACAGCTTGTGGTATGATGATCATGCAATGTGATGTTCCCTTAGAAGAATTTGGTAATGAATTGAGTTAAAAGCTGCAGCCTCTAACTCCACCATGTCTGTGCTCACTATTCAGCACTGCACTGCTATGTGTACTGTCCTCAATCACCGTTTAAATTCAGTACTGCTCATATTCCAGTTGATAGCTCTAGTTTCTGACTCGCCACTAGAACTAAGCCGCATCAAATTTTGTTCGGATCCTCCCGAGGTCTGTTTTGAAAGACTACATTCTCTACTATACGTATTAAAATCAGAATCAAAAAATGTGCCATTTGCCATTCTTCTGTATACCAATATATCTCTATCATATTGGCCAGAATCATAAACTGTGCTCTGACCATATTTCACTCCATTAGAAAGATCACATTTTTCGTCTCCAGTATCCAAGGCTCTTACCACCTACAGCAACCATGATAAACATTAGAAAATATGGTCGATGCATCAAATGTTAAAAGAATAAAAACTTAACATTAGCTGCTACATTATACACTTCACATCAATGTTTCATGCAAATACAACTGTCGTAGCAGATTGCCAGATATATAACTAACTATCCCTCAGGTGTGGAATCTAATAGTACATGGCTTAAACAAGGTGAGATTGAACTATTAGAAAGATGGACATGTTAAATGAAAACAAGCACAAACAGTAGAGGGAAGCTCAACATAGTTGTTTGGTACTGTTATCACCTGAAACATACGAGGCCGTTTAGGAGCTGAGTGGCGAACACAAGCTGCAGCTGCCTCAACCATTCTGGACATTTCACTCTCCACAAAGTGTTTTTCGAGTCTTGGATCTACTATTTCACTGAAATTTCGTGTCTCCATTGCACGAAGGAGAAGTGGACGAGCCTGTAGACACAGGATAATCTCGTAAGAATTAGAATAACCAGAGTCATCAGTAACTTGTGACAGAAAACATAGTTTGGTTTATTATAGAGTGGACTTTATAATTAGTAATTTCATTCCTAAACATATGACTGCTCTTTTCTACTACGGTCTCTAGTGCTCATCAAAAGGAAAGCATTGGCTTATATGTGTTTTAAAACAATTACTTTTGTGGAAAATCTCTAGGCTTTTCCAAGAAATTAATAAAAATACGGTTTTCAATAATAAAAAGAATAAAATGCATTCTAATAATCTACATCCATGGCAGCCAGTATAATTGACATTAGTTTCCCTTTTGTGAATACAACCTCTCTTCAACTCAGTTTCAGGTTTTACACTCACTGTATAAGAAAAACTAGAGATTAATATTACATTTCGAAAATAAGTCGAAGGTATATTCTTACCCACTCAACCAAATTCTCATCTCCAATCGGCCGAGTTTGATCAATGGGTTTCTTTCCTGTAACAAGCTCAAGGAGGACAACCCCAAATGAGTAAACATCTGATCTGTCCGTTAATTTTCCACTTGTTGCATATTCTGGAGCCATGTACCTGAAAATTGAAGCCAGAAATGAGCTGGTGTTATCATTGAATTTGGTGGATTCCAGATAAGGCATTTCCTGGTAGAACAAAACCTTAAAATTTCAAAACCATGTTGTTTTTCTTAAAAGTATCACTCTTCGGATGCAAAAAACAAAGTAGATTTGGACTCTGAAGCATCTATTCCATGGATATTCAAATCTTGGTTGGGACTAATCCCTTTCACTAGATTCCATGGTTAACAAAATGTTTTCAAAACTTTCCAAATCAGTTTCATTTAATTAGAAATCTACCTTATTCCTATATTAACACCAATGAATGATGAAGTTATAATCAACTAAGGAAGATTTGTTCCACAAGACCAAAAACCAAAACTTTGGTGAAATGTTATTTTCCAAGCAAATTTTGCCTCGTCAAAGTAAAAATGCATTTCATTTAACGGCAAGTCTCATCTCAATCCTCCATGATTATATACATACATACACATACATTAGTATCATTTGTTTATGTTAAGGCATAAGAAACACACCCAAAGGTCCCCATAACCCTAGTTGATACGTGGCTATTGGCAGCATCAGCTAGCCTAGCAAGTCCAAAGTCTGCAACCTATATCAGAACAAGGGTGAATTAGCGTCCCAACTTTGCACTCAGAGAGAATTAATGTGTCACGAATAACAGGTTAATGTCTTACTAGCTCATGCCAACAAAATGTATGCATACCTTTGCCTCAAAAGCATCATTCAAGAGTATGTTTTCTGACTTAATATCTCGGTGAATTATCTTTTGGCTGCCTAGAGATATATAAAATACTTTAGTTATTCATAGAAATGAAAAACTGATATTGACAAAATATGATATTAGTTCCTTAGTTATGCACACAAAAAGGTTAAATATGCTTCCTCTTCTAAAAGTCTACTTTGTATCTGTTAGAATTTGTATAGCTGTAAACCTCCCACCTAAAATTTAGCTCTGCTTCTAGTTTTCCCTACACTAGTACTTGGAGATTATGTTAACAACAGCAAAGCATAGTCAATATTTATATTCTCCTTAAAATAGTAAAAGCATAAATAGATAGAGTTACACAGAAGTAACACAGACTTCTTGAAGCATGAAATGATCTTGACACCAATAACTACCATTTGGCTGGAAGAATATATAGGTCTTATTTACATAAACTTGTGTATATATAAGTAGTTGTAAGATGAAAATAAGTGCAGATATACTTACAGTCCTCGTGAAGATATGCGAGGCCCTTAGCAGCGCCTATTGCAATCTTTAGCCTTTTGACCCAATCCAACACTGGCATTCCACTTCCTTAATAATAGACATAATGAGAATCAAATGAAAGACAGATGAAACATGAAGTCCATTATAATTGTGAATGAAAAATCAAGGGAAACTCACGTTACCATGCAAGTGATGATGGAGTGTTCCATTAGGGACATATTGATAGATAAGAATTCTTTGCTGTTCGGAGACGCAATAACCAACTAATGACACCAAATATCGATGATGTACTCGGCTAATGATATCGACTTCAGCCTTGAATTCCCTTTCTCCCTGCCCACTGCCAGCCTTAAGCTGCTTTACTGCAACTACTTTTCCATCTGGCAGATAACCCTTGTAAACAAATCCAAAGCCTCCTTCTCCTATAACATTTTTACTAGAAAATGCGTTTGTTATTTCCATAACCATGTCATAGGTGAAAATCATGGGACCATTTGCGGGCTGAGCCGAGTCTAAAGAAGATCCAAAACGCTTGAGTTTGGCATTCCCATTTGCATAGTTGTTTGCAAAGGAAGGCTGCTGTACATAGTAATGCCCATTAGCACCTGATGGCCAACACAATCAGCATCAAATGTAGCAAGGCAGTGAATAAGTAAAGAGGAATGTTGTTGATTGGTATGAAAACTTTTAGTAAAACGCAACCTGTTTTGACTCGAATATCAAGGGGTGTCATGTAGGGTGCACCATCAGAATCATCTCTTGATTTCCTCCTCCTAAACGCGAAAGCAATAGCTATAGCTACAGCAACCAAGGCAAGAGCTAAAAGTCCCGCTACTGTATAGGCAACATATTTTTCTGAATGATCCCCGGAAGAGGGGGCGACAGAAGAAACCGTTGAGTTTGTTTGGGAATTAACGTCCTCATTGGTCGGGGGGGTTGATCTTGTTGAATTTGATTTCCTAGCAGTTCCCGCTTTTGAATCAGTGATGGATGCATCACGCCAATTTTGCCAGGAAAGGGGAGGTGGAGCATGGAACTGTGTTGATGGTGGTGTCGAGGAAGAATTCTCATTTTGCTCTGCCTGTCGATTTGATGGCGGTGACCCAGGTGGTAGCGGGGAAGGTGCCGGGGATGGTTGGGGCAAAGGGGGTGGCGGGGAACGCGGACGCGGAGGTGGTGGCGGTGAATATTGGCGCGAAGGTGGTTGCTGGAAACGTGGTGGTGGTGAAGATGGCGATGGCGATGGCGATGGCGATGGCGATGGCGATAGCGATGACGAGGGCTGTGGAGGCGACGGTAACGATGGAAGTGGCGGAGGTGAACTTGAATCTTTAGATGACTGTGGTTGTGATGATGGATTTGAATCTTCAGATGACGGTTTTGGTTGTGATGAAGTTTTGGACGGAGGTGGCGGTGACGGTGACGGTGACGGTGGCGGTGACGTTGACGGTGGCGGTGACGATGACGGTGACGATGACGTTGACGGTGGCGGTGACGCTGACGGTGACGTTGAAGGTGGCGGTGACGCTGACGGTGACGGTGACGGTGGTGACTTAGACGAACGACTCTCTGGAGAATCCGAATCCGCAGAATCTGAACCCGGAGAATCTTTCGAATCCGGAGAATCTTTCGAAGTCGGAGAATCTTTTGAAGCCGGAGAATCCGAATCCGAAGAATCTGTCGAAGTCGGAAAATATTTCGAATCCGAAGAATCTGTCGAAGTCGGAAAATTTTTCGAATCCGGAGAATCTTTCGAAGCCGGAGAATCTTTCGAATCCGAATCCAGAGAATCTTTCGAATCCGGAGAATCTTTCGAAGCCGTAGAATCCGAATCCGGAGAATCTGTCGGAGCCGGAGAATCTGTCGGAGCCGGAGGATTTGAATCTGAATCGGAAGACTTTCTTGATGGATCTGAATCATTGTCTTGATTAATCTTTTGTTTCTTTTTATCTTTCTTAGGTGATGGAGAAGAAGAACCATCGCCCACTTCGGTTTGTTCTGTACCCATCTTAATATCTATCTATATATATAAATATATATACAATATGTGCGTGTATTCTCAGAATGGCAAGAAAATTGAAACACCTTGTCCTCCCTTCTTGGCAGGAAAACGGAGGAAAAGTGAACGGAATCGAAAGAGGTTCTGGAAAACCAAACCTAGGTTTTGAGAATACGAAAAGGAAACAAGAACCTGGATTGTGCTATGCTCCAGCATTGAATGGTAAACCTGGATTCGTCGAACTGCGCAAATTCTGCGAAGAATTGCCAGTTCGATGCAACGCATTGAGATGGATGAGAGAGAGGAAAAGATGATGGCCATTAGAAAATCATCCACCGTAAGCCCTACTATCTCTCTGTTGCATGGTTTTTTAGGAAAACAGACACGTAGGTTGTGTTTTTCGTATTTACATAGATTTTTGTTTTATTCCATCGGCTTTGTTTGGGTGGTTCCATGTGTTCTTCTTCTCTTGAATCTCGGGTTACCGCGCAATTTTAAATGAGTTCATTCACATATCTCTTGTTTGACCCTAGTCCATAAGCTTTCAAGCAATGGCTCGCACCGTAATAAACAAAATTTTTGTTTTTCAATTCTAGAAAATAATCAATAAAACCTCAAGTCTAACCGGAATGTTGCTGCTCATGAAATGTTAAGCAATTCAATAATTACTACAACAATTTCTTCAATTACCCAGGGGCAGGTGGATAAACTCTGATTTCTGATTTATTGGTCGATTTTTTTATAAATGTTATATTTTAAGTTATTGATGCATAATAACGAATTTCGACCACTCGAATCAAAATAATATCATCAAAATTTATATATTTTATTATTATTATTATTATTACAAAATAAATAAATATATATTTTAATATAACCATAATTATAAAAAAAAGTCACGTATATTTGATAGATATGCTATTTTTTATTTTTAAAATTATTTAAATCCATCAATAATTACATTAAAAATAAAATTTTTGGATATTTTCTTTTTAATGTAAATAATTATATTATGTGTATGAATTTTTTTTTTATTTTATTTTGATAAATCATTACTGGAAAAAAATTATTCAGAATAAGTAAAATTGTATTTTTTTTTGTCAAAAATTGACATAATTAAAATTTGATTGATAAATTCTTTAAATTTAAATGGTTAAGAATACCCACATTAAAAAAGTGAAATTAAAATTTTAAACTAGTTTTTCCTTCAAATGATATGGTAATTTAGTAACAAAATTATTAAATAACAGTAACTACTCAACAAGTAAGTAAAAAGTCATCATAAATATTTTCATATTTCTTCATATTTTAAAATTTAATCATTATTTGAGTTTTAACTCTAAGAAAAATATTTTTTAAATACTAATATATACTAATATTTTAAAACAATAAAAGTATATTATTATATTTTAGGTATAATTACTTACTATTTTTTTATTTTGTTCATTTTAGTTTCTTGTTATTTTTTGGTTCAATTTAGTTTTTCAGTTATTTAAAAGAATTTAATTTTGTCCTTTTTGTTAAGTTTATGTTAACACCTTATCTCTTTACATGTCATGTGTCAATTCGTGAAATTTTTTATTTTTTTATTTTTGTTAATTTATTTTAAATATAAAAACTGTTATGTGTCAAGTTATAGTCGTATCACGTGGCAATGGTATTGGCAACGGTTGTTTTCAATTTAGTCCTCTATTTAAATCTTTTAGTCAATTTAGTCTATCTACTATTTAAAACGATTCAAGTTTGTCTTCTCCAAGTTGAGAACAAAATTTTATACTGATTTATTCAAATATGAGCTACATCTAGTTTGTCGAGGCAACCTATTTCAAAAGATTTACACAATCCACAAAATTACACTTTCAAAATAAGCAAAAATACAAACCAAGACTCTTGAATCCCACAAGAGTCTCAACAAGCACAACAAGATCACACTTGAAGACCGGGAAAACCACCAGGCAACACCCAGAAACCTGAGAACTATCAAACCTAAATGAAGTCCTTCCCTAGGTAACCAAACCTCTCTCTCCAAGTTCTAAAAACCAAGAAAAAATTATCCACGAAGATCAAAGATCCTTCACAAATGACTGCACTTTTGTGTGATTCAAATAGAGTTTTCCACAAGTTTAGTATGATTTTGCACAAAAACATGTCAAGTCTTACCACTCTATGAAAAACCATAACTTATAGTCAATCTGTTAGCATATTCAATATGTTGATTTTTCATTAAATCTATTGATTTCACCTAACTTAAGTGAAATTAGCGAATTAAAAAATAATTCAACTAATTGAAGACGTAACAAATAGAACTATAGCTGCAAACCATTTAACTTGTTAAAAAAACCATTCATCTGGTTACATTACAAGAAAACTTCTAGATAGTGACCAATTTTAGTAATCAATAATTATTAGTAATTATAGTCACCAATTTAGATACTAATTTACAAAACTAAAAATTATTGGTTACTAAAATAGTCACTATTATGAATAAAAAATTATAATTGGTTACTAAATTGGTCTTTAAAATTAGCTACCATGGCTTTATCTACCAAAGAAAATTAGTCACTAAATTACCTACCTAGGTTTTGGCTACCAAAATACATTAGTTTCAAGATTAGTGTCTAATTAATTAGTAACAAATTTAGTGACCAATTATAATTTTTTATTTATAATAGTGATTATTTTAGTAACTAATAATTTTTTATTTTATAAATTAGTATCTAAATTGATTACTTTAGTGACTAACTATTTTTTGTTTCTAAAATTAATTTCTAATTGAGGATTTTATTGTAGTATTAAAAGACACCAATCATACACTAGATATTTATACAATGCCAAATTGTGTGATCTAAGAGCATCAATCTTCAACCTTTGTATTCTTCATATGAAACTCAGACTCAGCCAAACTTGATCAACACGTAAATTTTCAAGCCTTCACATCTTCATCAATTTATCACAGCTTCATCTTTGTATATGTTTATCAAATCTTCAAACAACAGATTTCACGTTGTGTGCATTCTTAAATTATTTCATGATCAATTGATCCTTAAAACACTTAAGTTGTTGAAATCCCTTTTTTCTTAATTATTAAATTACATAATGAGCACTATTGACAATATTTTAAAATTAATTTGAGCATATTAATTCTTATCATTTACATTTAAAATATCTTTAAAATTAGTAAGAGGCAATATTATTTTATTTTAGAAAAAAAAAATAATTAACAAAACATGAGTATTTAATAAAAAAGTAATTAATAAAGTAATATGTTAAAAAGTCATTTTTAATAAAAAAATATTAATATAACATTTATACAAATAATAAATTTGGTTTGAAATTGAGAGAAAAAATATAAATATTAGTACTTAATTTCGTAAAAATATTTATACTTAATTAGTTTTAATCTTATAAAAAATAATTAAAAAAATATTTTAATTATTAAAAAAATTGGGACAAAATTGAATCAAATATACGTAAGTAGGTACTAAATTGAAACAAAAAGACATATATGGGGACTAAATCAAAATCAATACAATGACATCTAATAGTAACATTGACACGTGGCATTGCAATGCTATGTGGCACTGACAATGCCACGTGTCACACACAGGGACCTGACACGTGGTTTTTTTTTCAAAAAATTAAAAAAAATCAAAAAAATCACAGACTGACACGTGGCACGTCGTTAACGACGTTAGTCAACCCGAAAGGGACCTAATTGAAACACTTTTTCATAAGTTAGGATACAATTGACACTTTTTTAAAAGTAGATATCAGATTAACACACATCTACTAAAGTGACTATCATCCGAGTAATTAAACCTTTAAAATATAAGACGTAGATTCTTACACTTTTTATTAATCACTTTATTTAATATAAATTTTATAAGATTGGTAGAGATTGATAATAATTCGTGTTATTCATGGTATGAACCATTAGAAAATTACAGTATAAATACCTGTATAGAAGATAAAATAGAAAAAAAGGTTCATGGACAAAACATATATTAGATTAAAAAATATTGTAGAAATATTATAGTAGTTCTATATGATTGATTCTTAGAAAGTAATGTAGGAGTGAGAAGTTTTATAAATCACTTTAATATTACACTAATCGATCCTAACTAATAGAACAAGTCTTCCAACCACCACTCATTAACCGTTTCGCACTGAATTATTTTTTTACACTTCAATTCAACTCAAAATAATCAATCAATGGCAATTTGTCAACTATAAGACAGACAAAAAAAAAAGTGCAATGATGCTCTGTTGTAATATGGTATTTAATTAGTACTCGAAGTCCTAAACATGTTCTATTTTCAGCTTCAAAAATTACAATTGATGAAAACATATAATATGTATTCAACTATCTGGGGTGGGTAACAACTAGGGTTTTAACACCGTATTGATGGGGACTACAATCCCCAATAACTCATAATTCACATCATTTTATTTTTCATCTTTTTAAAACAACTTGTTGTAATTTAAAAACCCTCTTAATTTCAAAATACTAATTTATTTCACATGGTGAAAAAAAATTTCTTTTAACAATGTTTACTGCATGTTGAATACTTATTTGAAAAGAGAAGGCTTAGCTTCATTTTTGTTTCTTATAGTTTAGATAATGTGTAATTTTTCTCTCTAAAAAGTTGTGATATTACATTTGCTCTTTCAATTTTTCAACATTAAATAATATCGGTCCACCTTTAAAAATATCATTCAATTGTTAACAAAACTTTTAATATATCCATCATATTAACATGGGTTAAATATGTTTTTGGTCCTTCAAGTTTCAGCGAAATTTGGAATTAGTCCCTCATCAAAATTTTTGACCAATTTAGTCCTTCATCTTTCAAAATGCGTGAATTTAGTCATTTTAACCAAATTTTGTTAAGTTTATCTGACGTTTCGAGCGCATTTCATTATAGTATTTAAGTTAACATTGAAGCAAAAATGTGTCAAACAGTATAAATAATTTAAATACTATCATGAAATGCGCTTGAAATGTCAGATAAACTTAACAAAATTTGGTTAAAAGGACTAAATTCACGCATTTTGGAAGATGAAGGACTAAATTGTTCAAAAGTTTTGATGAGGGACTAAACCCAAATTTCCCTTAAACTTGAGAGACCAAAAACATATTTAACCCTATTAACATTTATTAAAGTTGACTCTCAAACCCTCTATATTTCGTGTAAATGAATATTTGACATTATTATCCCTTAGAGATACTGTAAATTTTTTTTTGCAAGTAATTAGATATTAGATATTAACCATAGACTAAATTTGTTTGATTTTCAAAAAATTTTAAATAAAAAATCTAATTCACAACTAAAATTTTATTGAGATTAAAATTGGGCATTCACAAAACTTGTAGGACCAATAGTAGATTAAGAGGAAAAAATGTTATACGAGATGAAACTATGATGAAAAGGTAAAGTTTGGAATTGATCTGATGTAAGTATAACTTTATATTATAATCTTATTAGTTGTTTTAATCTACTATAACAATATATTAAAGTGATATTAGTTTATATTGTAAAAAAATGGTGCATTTTTATTATAATGCATATCGTTTTTTTTATAATTTCCTCTAAATAGTTAGTTGTTTTTTGCGATCTTTCCACATTCTTTACTCATTTTACAAACCTCACCGATATAGACTTTGGTTCCAATATTTATAAAAGAAACATCACTTATTTTTTAAAACACCGTCACAACAGTTTTATCTTAATCGTTGTAATTTTTTTAATTTAAAAGTTAAACATGTATAATAAATAATAAAGATATCGTTTCATTGGTGCCTTTAACAATGATTGAATAAATTAATCGTGTATAAAGCCACTAGCCAAGTATCAAACCCCATACGATTTCTTAGAATTTATCACAAACGTTTAGGACGAGAAACAATTTATTAATAATATTTCCAAAGTTGTTTTGTATCTCTCAGCATATTCTTCTAACAATTACGAATATTCTCTTATAAGCCGTTGTAATTTCAAAAATCTATTTAGTTTTCAATGTTTTCTATACATTTGCTTCTTCTTTTTTTATCTAACACTACAAGAAAATATCTCATTAATAATCAATTTTAGTGATCAAGATTTGTTAGTCACTATAATAACTAATTTAGATATCAATTTACAAAATAAAAATTTATTGATTACTAAAATAGTCATAATTATAAATAAAAAATTATAATTGATTTCTAAATTTAGCTATCACAAGAAATTGGTCACTAAATATTAACTACCTAAGTTTGTGCTACCAAAAATAATTTGTTTCTAAATTAGTATCTAATTAATTAGTGCTCAATTTAATGACTAATTTAATTTTTTATTCATAATTATAAATATTTTAATAATCAATAATTTTAGTTTTTGTAATTGGTTACTTTAACTAATCACTTTTAATTAATAAAATTGATTATTAATGAAACGTTTTCATGTGGCTTTACTAAAATATAAAATAATGCATTATTTTTACCCTTTCACCATGGTTTAACAAAATTGGATTTGATTATTTTTACATAATGCAATTACTTACTTGGCTATGTGATAAAAAAAAATTACTTGGCTATGTTTTTTTTTATGAAGTCTTTCTTGAGATCCAACATTCAAGATTATAGTATTCACTTACTGTTTAAATTGACATCACCAAGCACAAGGAACATTAACCAATTGATCACTCTTTTTTTATTTTTGGCCTTACTTTCTTTTTCCGTTTCTCTAAAATATATGATATAAAAAATATTTAATGTAAATAATAAAGGAAATATTAAAATATATTTAAAATGACAATATTTTTTTCCTTTTAAATACATATTAATTTATTAATATTAATTAAGGTTAAATATGTTTTTTTCTCTTAACTTGTAGTAAATATTAGAATTAGTTTCTCTTCAAAACTTTGCCTCAATTTCCACAATTTTAGAAATATATAGATTTAAAGTCTTTTTAACCAATTTTTATTAAGTTTATTAATATTTTAAAGGTATTTTATAATTGCATTTGAATTATTTACAACATCTGACATATTCCCACTTCAATATTAGCTGAAAAACATATTTAAAATATCAAATAAATTATAAAATTTTGATTAAAAGAACTAAATTCATACATTTTGAAATACGAGGAACTAGATTGATTTGAAACTTCGAGAAGAGAATAATTTTAGTTTTGACTAAAATTCAAGAAACAAAAATATACTTTAACTTTAATTCAGTTATATGTGTTTGTGTAATCTCTGTACTGGCTTAAATAAAATTTAATAGATTAATATCTTAACAGATGTAACTATTTGTTTTAGTTGTTAATGTCTTAACACATGTAACTATTTGTTTTAGTTTTTGTATTATTTTTTTTTAACTCTATCAATCTTTCTTTATTACGATGCTTGTTCTCATTTATTTTATTCTTTGTTATAATTTCATTTAGAGTGTTCACAATTTGATCTTGGATAAAGTTTCTTTAATTTGACTCTAAGTATGTTAATCTCAATCTTAATATTAGACTCAATTAATGCATTTTTAATCTTATATAAAGTACTTTAAATCAATCTATTTACATTAATATTTGCATGTTAATCTTAACTAGAGCATATTTTAGCTTTTGACACGGTATCTTCAATTTAACTTATAGCAAAATTTCTTTAACATATTATTGACCAAAACATATATTTGGTAAAGTTTTTAAATTTAAAGAATGTGTTACCGGTAAAAAAAATCATTAAATAACAATTAATTTTAGAAATAAAACTAACTAGTCGTTATATTAACTAACTTAAATATTATTTTATAAGTTTAGTTACTTTTCATTCTTGTTTTTGTCTAAAAATATTAAATTTCTCCAATACTTTTAAAATTGAAGTTGTTGGTAATGATGATAGTTTTATTGATGTAATTAATATAATCATAGTGTCATTTTTATAAAAAAATCATCGATTTGCTTCAAAAAATTTAACAAATTGGACGAAATTGTATCAATTTTTTAAAAATCAGACAAAAAATAAAAACAAGACCAAAAGAGTAATTAAACATATTTTATAAACTGAAAATTATTTATAACTAAAATAGAGTTTATTATGATAAAAAACTATAATTGATGTGTAAAGTTTAAATTGGTATCTAACATTAGTTACAACAGTTTTAACTACCAAAAAATAGTATCTAAGTTAGTCTCTAATTTAAAATTAGACATAATTTATAATAGATAATATAGTAATTAGTCAAAACTTTAATATAATATTAGAGACTAATTTAGAGTCTAATTTAGAAACAAATTATAATATTTTATTTATAATAAAGATTATTAGATAAAAATAACTTTTAGTTTATAAAATATTATCTAACTATCTTAATTTTTGAAATTGGTTGTTAGTGTACATAAGTCATGTGAGCATTTTATTTGGATATTTTGGTCTGTAGATCAGCCTTATGACACATAGATTGTAGATTGGATTATTCTCAAGTATCTACAAAAAATAATGATTTTAATTTAAATAAATTGTATTAAAGAGAAATAAAATAAAAATCATTTTTTTATAATGATTACAAATATATTTAAAGCATTATTGTTTTTAAGTAAATAGGAAAAAAATTATTTTTTTAATAGACCAATAAAATAGATTTCTCAACTCAACATATATAAATGGGAAGTGAAAATTCAAATATTGGTAGTACAAAGGAAAGAAAGATAGTATAAAAGATGATTGTCTTGGTTAAATTTAAAAATTTAATTGATATAAAATTCTCGTAAAATAATAAGCTTTATTAATTGTCTATTATACTTTATAGAAAAAATTTTGGCCTTTTACTAATTCTTTCCTTTTATGTTTATGTTTGAGTCATCATTCCTAAGATGACTCTTAGGAATGATGACTCTTAAGATGATGGTTACATTGCTTTTTGTGAATATTTCAAATAAGGTCATATTATAAAATTTATTAGAAACAATACAAAGTACGAGAGATCACACCAAAATTATGATAAAAATTATATTTTACAAAATATAGATAAATTATGCATATTATTATTAAAAAAATCTAAATAAATACATTGAGATAAAATATTAAACCACTTATATTGTTCTTTATGAACGAAAGCTAAATTAATTAACTTATCAGTATAATGATTTTCTTTATGAAAAACATGCATTACAAAGAAAATGTTTGATTAGTAACTAATTTTAGTGACTAAAAATGGTTAGTCACTATAGTGATCAATTTAGATACCAATTTATAAAGTAAAAAATTATTGATTACTAAAATAGTTACTATTATGAATAAAAAATTATAATTGGTCACTAGATTGGTCTTTAAAATTAGCTACCATGGTTTTGGTTACCAAAAGAAATTGGTCACTAAAAATGAGCTACACAGATTTTGACTACCAAAATACTTAGTTTCTAAATTGGTCTCTAATTAATTAATGACCAATTTAGTGACCAATTATAATTTTTTATTTATAATAGTGACTATTTTAGTAACCAATAGTTTTTTATTTTTTAAATTGGTATCTAAATTGATCACTATAGTGACTAACAATTTTTAGTCACTAAAATTAGTTACTAATCAAGCATTTTCTTGTAGTGATGAAAACTTTTAACTGCATATACATACAAAAACACAAACATTAACGTCATCTCCCTCTAAAACTTCAAGAAATCACTCATTGATCCAAAAAAGCATGACATACTACCAAAGCCTTTAAAAGCCTCCCTCAACTCCCTGTAAGCATGCTCCAAAGTATAAATGAATCCCATAAACTCAAGATAGAAGAGAAAGATAAAATGGAGGAGTATTGTGGTGCAATTCTATCCATTTGTATTGTAGATGTTATGTTTATATAAACACAATACAGTACTAGGGATGACAACGGGGCGGGGCGGGCATGAGTTTCTCTATCCCATACCCATCCCCGTAAAAAAATTTCATCCTCATCCCCATACCCAAACCCAACGGGTATCAAACTTTTGTCTCATTCCCATCCCCACCGGGTAACGGGTATAATCTCGTACCCATACTCATACCCATTTTCTTACTACTCCAATATTAATTTTAATTAATTTTTATAAAATAATAAAAAAATTATGATAAAGGAAACATAATATTATCAAATATTCAATAGTAGAAGGATGGTTGTTTCTTCGATATCAAATACTTTAAAATAAATTATAATTGTTTACATTTTAGATTATAATATCAAATAAAATTTCATGAGAACCATAACAATTGTTAAATTTGCAAATATTAATGAAACATAGTTGATAAAATTTAAAAATATTTTATAAAAAATATAAAAGAAAAACAAATATTTAAATTAAAATATATTTTAAATGTTTGTTTACTTCAATATTTTAAATTCTAATAAATCTCATTTTTTATACACTAATAAAAGTTATAATACATCATTTGAACAAAATGATACAAATAACAAATAATAATCATAATAAAAGTTTAAAATAAATTATAATTGTTTACATTTTAGATTATAATACCAAATAAAATTTCATGAGAACTAACACATTTATTAAATTTACAAACATTAATGAAACCTAG
>Ga0214545_1003746_pt1 | contig 28832 bp, 19 predicted proteins | sample CNSS4metaG_FD_160064 | JGI IMG/M metagenome (GOLD analysis project Ga0214545, IMG submission 160064) | Root nodule microbial communities from cowpea collected in UCLA plant growth center, Los Angeles, California, USA - CNSS4 | ecosystem: Host-associated > Plants > Roots > Nodule | place: USA... | reverse complement strand
ATATATATATATATATATATATATATATATATATATATATATATATATATATTATAAAGGAAAGCTACTAATAGAGAAAAGAAAGGAAAAAGAAAGAATGGAGAACAATTTAATTTTTCTCTCTTTGATAGGAAAATGATAAGAATAGTCCTATGCAAAATATAATTCATAAATGATCCAAAATAAATAGTTGAATACAAATATTTAAACCCCTTCATATAGCAATTAATAGTATGAGTAATTTTAGCAAATGTGATCTGTAGCAAATCAATCAATCATATAAATCATATGAGTAACTGTATCAAATTAATGGAACGGTCATTAATTCATAACACTTTCCCCTCCGGTGTCCATCCATAAAAGAATGTGTCTCATTAAAACTTTACTAGAAAAAACCCTTTGAGATGAAAATCTAGTGAAGGAAAAATAGTACAATATTATTTATTCTTTAATACAATATTGTTCATTACATATTTTATTCCCTTCGTGTAAACTCACATCATTAAGATGGTGAAGTCCAATCTTGTGAGCCAATTACTCATAAGTTTTCCTTGGTAAAGACTTTGTAAACAGATCTCTATATCATCCTTTCAATTGAACTATGCACTAATGTATTCATATATGGTTGTGGAATCCATTTTTCCCGAGGATACCACAAGTTGTCGCACATATTGAATTATAGATCTTAATAAACACATCCACGACTTGCCTCATGTACTGCTAAATTTTTGAATGATTTGACAATGTTGTTGTTATGATTTGTTTCACATACCATCATGAAATCATTGTTTGCTACCACATGTGAACAAATATCTTGTTGGTAATCAACCATTGTGACATTGAGAGGATCTGATAAATGAAATGCATGCATAGCCCATTAAATATGATTTTGAATCATTTGGATAAAATAAACCCATATTCGTAGTACCCTTAAGGTAACGAAGTATATGTTTTACTCCAATTCAATGTCTTCTTGTAGATGAAGAACTATATCTTGCTTAACAAATTTACAGCACAGCAATTGCAATATCAAATCGAGTATAATTAGTAAGATACATTAATGCTCCTATAACACTAAGATATAGTACTTCTGGATCTAGAAGTTTTTCATCATTTTCTTGAGGTCTAAAAGAGTCTTATCAACATCTAATGACCTTATAACCATTAGAATTCATAATGGATGTGACTTGTCCATTTAGAACCTTTAAGCACCTTCGTTATATAAGCCTCTTGATATACAAAAAGACATTTATTTAAATACTCAATTTCTAATCTCAAACAAAACTTTGCCTTTCAAAATTCTTCATCTCAAATACTTTTCTTTAAGCAATCAATTGTCTTTCTAAGCTCATTTAAGAGTTCCAACAATGTTTATGTCATCTACATAAATAACAATTATGACAAATTCATTTTCTAATATTTTGATATAAATATAAGAACAAATGAAATCATTTCAATGCTTATGAGCAAGAAATATTGAACAAGTGATAATAATATTACTCATTATATATATATTAACAAGATTATAAATCAAATGAACTTATCTCAATTTTCATAATTTTTATCAAGGGATGTTCTCTCCATCCCGATCCCAATACTTGTTTTCAATCACACAAGAAATATTGTTCTAAATTACTAAAACATTTTTATAGATTTAAGTAACTTAAAAAACTTATACTAACTTTTCTTTTATTTTTAATTTTGTATCTTGTTTATAGGATATACATTTAATATTTTTATTTCAAATAAGATTATATTAGACATTACTATGAACTTTGACATCTCAACTGTACTGACATCCTAAAGGTCGTCAATTATTTGTCATCACATGAAAATTTTTTAAAAAGTAAAAGTAAAACAAAACAAAACATGAGGGGACCACACCAAACTCATGATAAAAATTATACTTCAGGAAACATAGGCAAACTAATAAAAATAAATACATGGAAGTAAAACATTAAACCACTTGTATTGTTTTTTATGAATCAAACATAAATTAGCTAACTTATTGGCACAATGATTTTTCTCACAAAAAATATGAGAAAGTTTGAACTGCATATGTTGACAAAAATGCAATCATCGATGCCATATCCCTCTAAGATTCTAAGGAATCACTCGTTGATCCAAAAAATCATGACAACCTAAAGAAGAATCACTCTCCAACCAAAGTCTTTGAAAATCCTCCCTCCAAGCATGTTTCAAAGCTTAGATGCCCCCATAAACTCAACATAAATAGAAATTTGCACCAGTAAAAAAGTTGAAAAACTACCAATATATTTACCCCGACTTCCTCTAAATATATCAGCACATGAAGCTAAACTAGGATAACCCCTAGTTGCACCATCAGTATTCACCTTGAGCCAATTAGCGAATGAAACTTTCCATATTATATTCGTAAATGAAATCACTCTACCCTCTCTAGTCTGAATATTGAAAATTTTAACACTAAAAAATCAGATACAATATTACTCATATGATTCTTAGATTTATTCCTCGTCATACACATTAACTCTTTAATTTGAAGAATAAGCAGAAGAAAAAGCAATTGGATCTTAAAATCTATTATGATTTCTCATCCTCCAAAACATTCATATAATTAGAGTAATTGTGGCCAGTTTAATCACTTTAAGAAAAGAACTACAAGAAGACTTCATAAACTAAACAACCAAATCTAAAGAAGAAAATTGTAAATCCCAAAAAACTTTCTACAACCATTCCCATAACAGTAATAGAACAATGAAAGAACAAATGAGACTAAGATTCAACATTATTTTCATACAAAGAACAAAGAGCATAAAAACACTCATTTTTTGTGAATCTCCAAATTAATAGGTAAACGACCATACAACAACTTTCAAAGAACCAAAATTTTAGGTGATGGCACTTCATCCAACCAAATCAAATTTCCCCATTTCACACTTTCCATAGCAAAAGAGTAAAATTTTTTTTACAACTTTTAGAGAAAACATACCAGTATTATTCAAAATCCAATTAAGCACATTTTTATCCTCTATAACCATTAAAGAAGAAAAAATCATATAAATTAACAATAAAAAAAAATTCCAGTGAGTACTTAATATTTTTATTAATGTTTATACTTATTTAACCTTTATCTAATTTTATTTAATATTTTGATTTTATATTTATACAACTATAATCTCTTTTTTAATATTTGACATTGGAATAAAATAAAATATGGAAGAGTGAAGATGATGATACATTTCTACTTTAAAAATGGGATGATAAAATAAATTTTACACCCAATCCCACCATTACCATTCCTAAGTATTAATGATAGAGTTTACAACAAACTTTAATACATTTCCTCTTAACACACATATATTAACATATGTTTAGTAATAATTGAATGATACATTTTAAGAGTGGTTCGAAATAGTTTAGTCTTCAAAATTTGTGAGAATCATATATGCCATTAAAAGTAATAGAAACTAAAAGCGCGTATACACACATTTATAAAGATATAAAATTGATTATTTTTTATTTTCTTTTATAAAACTTTATTGAAAAATTTATCAAAAATTTGTTGAACTAACTTATGTAATTTTGACTGAAGAAAAAAGAAAACATAATTGTTGATGCATGAACATGGATTGACCTAAAGCTTCATTAATGCACAGCAATTCCGAGATCAACGGCGCCTTGGCCTCTCCACCAACAACCAACGGCAAAAACAACTAAATGTTCAATGCTCCAACATTACATTCAATATCGAAGAAAAAATAATATATAATCTGTACAATATTTTTAAGGATTTTTTTTTTCTTCTGATTCGTTATTTATTATATATGATAATGATAAAGATAGATGAACATGAAAATAATAGGATTAATAATACTTTTTTCTTTATATTTGTAATAATAATTTAAAGTTTTTCTCTATTTATCTTTTTATTCAATATATTTTTTATTTAATAAAAAGACCATATTAAATCTTTTTGAAAAATTATAGAAACGTGTAAAAATAAATATAGAAAAATATAGTAAATTATTATTAAAAATATAAGAATAAAAAATACTATTAAGTCAAAATAATAATAATATGTAAAATAATTTATGTACTATTAAATGTGTATCACATCTCAATATGAAAACCAAACCCACTCAACTCTCGTTCTTCCTTTTTTCTACATATTTTGTCTAAATTTCATGCATATTTGTGATTAGAGGCAGATACTACTTGGGATCAGATAAGATATTAAAAGGTAATATTGAAACATATAAAATACTTTTTTTGTGTGTTATCTTTTTATGTTTTTTCGATAGGATTGTTAATAAGAATTTTTTTTTTTTATAAACAGATCATAAGTAGTATTAGTAATAATCATTGAAGTAAGATTAAATGATTTTATGTATATTAAAAATAAAAGTAAATAAAAGATTAATTATGTAAAATCGTTATACTCTCTTATTATTATTTTCTTTTTCATATGTAAAAAGAAATTAGAATCACACTTATTAATAAAGAGGATGGGATACCATTCTTTCCATTTTGAAATTTTCATAAAGATGTCAAATGAATCTGTCCTGTAAGTATTTGCTTTTGACTCGTACAAGGATAGGTAAAATATTTTAAATTGGATATGATAATATCTACCTCATCTTAATATTCGTCTTGTTCTTATTTTCATTTTCATTTTGATTCTTAATTCTATAACTTATTTCTAAATATATATATTTTAACATACTTTTTCTTTTTATAATTATTTGATATTTATCTAGTTGTTTTTTACAATCTTATTTGATATTTATATTTTAAATTTGAAAAAAAAATATCATTTTGATATTAAATAATTGATAATATTATATTTTATTTGTTATTATATTTTTGTAAAAAAATATTTAATTAATATTTGGAACAGATATAAGTATGTATCATTCCCGATCTAAAAAAATATCGTATGAGATATGAATGAAGATAATTTTTTACTTCAAGAACGAATGAGAATAATTTTTTACTTCGATAATAAAGATGAGATAATCACTCGCATTCGCAATATTTCAAATCAATTAAGAGAAACGATGTTGCTGAAATGAAACAACTTCCTTAGAATATTCTTATGTTCTTTTCCATTTTCTAGATACATTATTAAGTATTCTAAGAATGTGTCTTATTTCACACTCTTTCCATTCTTGTGAAATTTTGCAAGATTCTTTTTCCAGTTATTTATTGTTTTCAACATTTATGATAATATTAGTTACTCTTTTAACCATTCCTCTTCTACTTTCCACCTAATATGACATAAAAAATAAAATATAAAAACTCAAACATTTTATTATAAAATAAATATTACCTTTTTCTTTTCACACAAATTTAAAATAAACCGGTAAATATTATTAGAAGAAAGTAAACAAAAATACAGATTTAAATATTATCGAAAAATTAACTAGTTGGTGTGCCTTAGTTTTTTTTTTGTTTTTCTTTGTTAGCTAAGTATATTTATGAATAACTGTAATGAACCCTATTTCATATTATATTTATATGATGCGTTATTTAGTAGATTTATTCTATTAAATTGAGATTTCAAAGTCTCTTTAATCTCGTTACTTATGTGTTAAATATCTCCTGTGTTTACTCGGAAAGAACTCATGTGTATCTCTTGTTGATCATAGAGCCAACAAGAGCCAAGTTATTGACCTAGTTGGAAAACAGAAACAACCTTTTTTTTTCAAAGCAAGGTGCACAGAATCACAGAAATTTGGATGGTGGTAGATATGCAGTTCTCAATCTCAACCTTATGAGTCAAAAATATTTGCCATAAAAGTCTTTCCAACTGTGCCGAGTTGAAAAGGAACTATGACAGATAGTTAAATCTTGCTGGTCAACAATTTAAACTAAACAACTGTTCCCAAGACAGAGAATGTGTAGAACTATGAAATTAGAATAATGCTGTTCACACACACTTTTCATGACATTTGAAGTTGAATGATGCAGAAGTAGTGTCAGTAAGCATCAACATCAAACACTTGATAAAACTACCATCTGTTTATTGTACCATTTTCTTACATTTCAGTTGCCAATTATGTCACCATCCCAGTCAAAATTTGATCACAGTTGACTTTAATCACATAAGGAAAACTACTCCTAGAATGATTCTAATTTTGGTGTAGGTCCATCAGCAATGCATTTTTGTGGCTAAAAGACAAGAAATACAATGTACTGCACCGATAGAAGCTCCTCTCAGGAGTTCAGAAGTTTATTTATAATGATGTATTCTGTCTTCCATATAGGAAGGTTGCGTCACTCCTCTGTCAAGAGAGTGCTTCTGCAAACTGATGCATTTGAGGTATATATTATTTAATCTTCAGATAGTGATGGATGGGATAAAAAACTCAAGGGTGAAGTTAGGTAAACAACTTAAAGTAGTTATGAATAAGGATTGTTTAGAGAAAACTTCTCCATAAACAGTTGAAGTTTTAAGCATACTAGCTTCCAATTCTTGGAACTTGTGTGAGAAAAAGAACATTGGTGAAGTATATGATTGTACAAGTCTATATGATATCAAGTTACCAACAGAAACCACGGAAGAAAGGAATGCTACAAAAAGAATGTTTCTAGTTTTATTATTCAATCTCTTATTTGGCAATTGAAGTATGGAATTGTGTTACAAATTCAGGATCTAACCCTGTGCAGACTATCATCATATATCTGTTGAAAGGACCTATACATCTTTTACATTCAAAATCCCTTCCACAAAAAATGACCAATTACTTGAACATGTCATAAACAAGCAAAAGAATGATGGCCTCAAGCAGAAAAACGGTATACATGACTTGATCAAACACAACCTTTGAGTTAAAGAAAAGAAGTGCCAGCCAAACCATGATGCAGAAGATTATGAGCAATTGCATCCCTGGCCTTCATGGAGCTCATTGACCTCAAGGAAACTTCAGGCACCATCTCATCATCCATCAGATCAATCTTCAACTCAGGGTCCATCTTTTCCCCCTTCAACTCACATATATTATGCAGAACACAGCAAGCCCCAAGCACAACCGGCAAGTCCTGCAGTTTCACCTCAGTCCTCTTCTGCAAACAACTCCACCTCCCTTTCAACCTGGCAAAAGCATCCCTAGCCACCTTCTGAACCTCCCCAATCTTCTCATTGAAAGCATGCTGAGTCCAAGTCAGATTCTGCTGACTATAAGGCACCAACACCCAATCCATCAAAGGGTACCCTGAGCTCCCCACAATCCAAACCCCCTTCAGAAGCCCCCCATTAGCCCTTTGAAAAAGGGCACTTTTTTCCAACACCTGATCATCAGGCATTGAACCAGGCCAACCAATGCACACATCAGTGAAGACCCCTCTGTGATCCACCACCCCCTGAACAGTAATACTGTAAGAAGTCTTCTGATTCCTCTCAGTATGCCTCTTGTTGAAATAAGCAGCCACGCTAATCTTAGGAGCTATGATAGGCACATGAGAAGTATACATAGAGCCCACCACATTAGGAATCCCAGAAACACCCTCAAACTCACTCTTCACCCTCCTCAATGCACTCTCATCAGGCCAATTCAAATACTTGTGCATAAGCACAGTCTTAATTGCAGTGCAGACCTCAAGCACCAACTTATGGCATGTTGATATGCCCAATCCAAACCTCTTAGACACAATCCTAAGAGGGTCCCCAGTGGCCAATCTCCACAAACACACAGCCACCCTTTGCCTCACAGGAATAGCATTCCTCAAAGTGGTGTCCTCCTTCACAATTGCAGAATTCAACTCCTCACATATCATATCAAAAGTTTCCCTTCCCATCCTAAAAGCCTTCCTAAACTCTTCCTCAGGAAAATCCTCTTTGTTACATTCATCCCACCACGCCCCTGAACGATCCTTCACCCACAACCTTCTCTGAGACCCCCCCACACCAGATTTCGCCCCCTCAACACCCCCACCACCTTCACCACCCTCCCTCTCACACGCAGCCACCGCCACCGCACGTGCCATTCCGCGTGACTTCTTCCTCTTCACCCTCTCCGATTCCTCCACCTGGCTGTAATACTCGTCCAAATTGGAGTAATACTGAAGCATGGCCTTCGTTTTCTTCTTGTGATTTGTCTCCAACGAAAACTTCTCCTCCTCGGAGGCCCTGTTGTTCTGTTGCTGCTCCACCTTCTCTTGCTCATCCAACAACAGTATCGAGGTTAGGAGACCCTTCAGCTCCTCCTTCTTCTTCTTGCTCCTCCTGCTGTTACTCTCTCCTAGGTTGTTGTTGTTGTTGGATGACCCATCATCACCACCATCACCATCGTCGTCATCGTCACCATCTTGGTTTTTTCTGCGGCGCTTTCTGCCTGTCGTGGAAGTCGCGTTGTTGCTTATGGCGTTGTTATTGTTGTTGCTGTTGCTCATTTGATCAAAGGAAGATTGGAGCAAGGTGTAAAGGTAAGACAAGGATTCGGGGTCTGCAAACGTTGTTGGGAGTTTCATAAAGACAAAGAAAACAAAACAAAAACAAAACCCAAACTCAGAAACAATCGAAGAAAGAATGAAAGAAACAAAGCCAGAGGCTTTAGATTTGAAGGAACAGAAACACAGTTTAACAACAACACCAATTCTTGGGATTGTGTTGAGTTTCAGTTTGGTTTGGTGTGAAATTATTATTATTATTAATTAATATATATAGTTATAAATTGTGTGAGGTGTGAACACACGGTGTGGTGTGAACGCGGACATTGAAATCTTATAGAATGAAGAGATGCCAGAGAAATGAGTGTTGTTTTAACTTCTTAATTAATTAATTAATTATTTATTTTTTTCATTAATTAATTGTTTAATTGATTAATCAGCGGAAATGAAGCGTATGATGAAACTTTGGACTTTCCGGTTTTGCGTCCATTTCTTTAATTGACAGATCGATCAGAGAGTGTTGCAAGTAAGCGAGTAAATATCATAAATTAATAACTTTATTTATTTATTTTAAATCACAGACTTATTTCAGTTTTTCTTAATTTCAAAGACCAAGATATAATTATAGGAATTAAATAGACTATTTAGTTTGCTATAACAAAACCAATGTCATTGTTTTTTCTATTGGTACCAACTCACTCTTATTTTATAATGAAAAACAAATATTCCTAATACTTTTCCTATTTTCTTTGCATAAATATACCATACAATGAATACATATCTATTTATATGTACGTTTAATCAGCATCAACATTAATTGGATCGAAATAAAAAGTGAAATTATTATTGTTCATAATTATGAGAATTGTGATGGTGAGTGAGTAAAGAATGAGGTGGGAATGAAAATTAGGGTTATAGTGTGAACACGATTTGGGATTGGAATTTTTTGAGATTGGATTTGGCTGTGTCAGGTATGATATATGACAGACGCAGACTTGGAATTTTCTTAATTTATCTTCTTATTCTCTTCACTTTCTCAATCATCATTAAACTTTTTTCATCCATGGGATTCCCACGAATAACGAACAAGATTAAACATTTTTTTCATTATCATGGTATTGTTATTTTGTTGATGATTAATATCAATAATTACTACATAAAATCTCTTCTTTCAAACCACAATGCTTAAAGTTTAACCAATTTAAATTTAAATACAGGCTAATAATAATATTGAAAATGTAAAGCCAAACGCCCAAAATTAATTTTAATAATTAAAAAATATTTCAGCTTCTGATATAAAATTTTGACCGGTCAAACCTGTTAGTCTTTGTTGTCAGAGAACTAGTTGATGACGTAATAACAATCACAGTTAGTGTCTAATAATCATGATATTAAGATGTATTTTTTTAAAATAAACTGTGTTTTTAATACCTATTATTTTCTTGAAAAAAAAGAATTTTTGAAAAAGTTGAAATATTTTGTAGTGAGATTAGGGTTATCTTTTAGAATATTGAAGTTTTGGATTTTGTGAGACCGAAACACAAAGGTATCGATGAGAAAAGAAAAAGTGGGGTAAGAGCACTAATTGAGGATAATGGTATAGAAGATTAAAAATTTGGAAATCATCTAAACCTGTTAGATGATAAGATCTTCATGTACTTGTGTAGTTGGTTTATGTTTATTTTAGTCAAGAATGTGATGATAGTAATAAAATATTAAGAGGAAATTGGTACATGTGTTTATATATGTTTAATTTCCTAGTTCAGATCTCATGTCAAAAATATTGTTATGTCAAGTAAGATTCTCTTATATGAAAAACGTTTTTTATTATAGACAGGAAAAAAAAGTGTCATGATTAATATATATATATATATATATATATATATATATATATATATATATATATACACACATATGGCATTTTGAGAAAAAAGGAAAACTACTTTTTAAACATATTTGTTGGAAAAAATATTCCACAAATGTGGTAAATTCTAACAAAACCTGATCAAATTTGAGTAATCCCTTTCTCTATTTTTTTCAAAATGTGTTTAATTAAGAGATAAAATTAATTAAAGTTTTAGTTCATCATAAATTTATGTACTTTAATTGGGTTCATGTTAAATTTTTTTTTCTATTGGATATCAATACATTTTTATAGTTTTTAATTGAATTATTATGTTTTAGTTTTTTTTTCCTTGGATGATGTTTATTGTTATTTTACATTATCATCTTATTTTCTATCTGAGATTTTATAATTAATATAAAATAATATTAAAATAATAAACAATATTTGTCATTTTACATTAATTAAAAATTCTTAATTTTATTTTAATAGACGATGACAGAAAAATAAGATGACAAACTTAAATAACATTCACATTATCTAATTAACAGAAAAATTAAATAGCTATACTTTCCTAATGTTAGTATTCAATAAACAGACCAAATTTTGATAAGAATTCAATTAAAAGTAGGGGTGACAATTAGGGCCTGACCCGTCAGGAGGGTCCGCGAAAAAAATGTGAGACGAGCCAAAGTAGTGAACCTGCAGGCTTGTAGTGTCCTAGTCTGCATAAGCCTGCAGTCCGTGTGGGCTGGCTCGCGTTCCTTGCGGACCGGTTTGCAAGTCCGCATAAAAAAGAAGCTTGCACTTGTATATATTAATTACTTTTTTATGGACTTTTGCATTAACGTTTAAAATTCTTGTATAACTGGAAAAGACAAATATTATGTATTTTTTAATGTGCTAAAATTTAAAGAATACATTTACTTAATTTTGTGAACTTCTTAAAGTTTTCTAATTTTTAAACATTGAAAATTTTATCATAAAAATTAAAAAAACAAAAAAACGGGTCAGTCCGCGGACCCATGGACCCACGAGTCAAGGAATGTGCGGGACGGACTAGTGTTTGCAGCCTGCATAAAGTGTGCGAAACGGGACGAGCCAGTCCGTATTGTGCGGGTCGGACCGACCCAGTCCGTATTGTGCGGGCTAGACCGACCCGCATTGCCACCCCTAATTAAAAGTATCCAAAGTTATGAGAAAAAAAAAGAAGTAAAACTTAATAAAACCTAATAAAATTATTTAACATTTATACCACTATTAAAAGAACACATTTATAATTTCCATGGCAATTGTAAAACAATAACCACATCAACCCGCCTAAAAAACTTGAAAAGAAATCTCTTAAACAAAAATGTCAAATTCAAACAAAAATCTGACTTAAATATGATGGGTGAGCAAAGAAAAATCATGAATCAAATGGAGGAATATTTTACATTAACAACATATTTATTAAAAAGCATTATTCTTGAAAATCTTGGACTCATTAGAGGCATTTATTAGTGAGGCATAGGTTTGGTTTAACCTTTAGCCAAAAAGTTGTGCTTGTTGGGAGTAGACATTTTTTCTTTTTTTTTCCAAGAAGGCGTGAACATGAAAGACTTTGACATTTTGGCATGCATGTTCACACTTGAGATTGCCCTAGATTACAAGGACGATGGGTCCCACACTCCCAAAGCATGATATCACAATTCAACAATATACGCTACTTTTGACCTTGTGTCTCACTAGTCATAGCCCATCTAACAAGTAAACCAATGTGCTAAAAGCTATGAATGTCATAACTCAATTTGCAATCTCCAAAAATGCAAAAAAGTATAATGTCATGTGCATCTACCAAAACGATACATCAAAAGTCTCCTCATAAAAACCCCATTTCATAACTTAAAGGGTTTCGATGTTTAGGGTTTTGTGTAAAAGCAAATGGGTGATTCATGGAAAACAAGAATCTCAACTACTCTTTCTATGTTTTATGTGTTTTTACTTCTGGACTCTTTTCTTTGAGCATCTGTTTATGTTATATAAGAACAAGATTTTTCAAGGAATTGTGGAAGAAGCATGGCTTTCACACACTCATTTGGTGGTATTTTTAAATTAAAACTTAGTTTTCCTTGGGAATTTATCCATCGTAGTTGTTTCTCACTTCTTCTTTTTTTCATTATGCTTTTTGTGGTTTTGTTCTTATTGCTATTTTAGTTGTGTAAATTTAGTTTTTTTTTTTTTTTAATTTGACTTTTTTAGGTTACCTTGACCATTGATATTTAATGAAAAAGGTTGAGATGGAAGTAGTTGTGTGACGTTTCATATTTAATAACAGACAGAATTTTGTGAAAAACAAATACTAAAATTATTAATCTTAAAAAGTTAAAACAGTTGGGAGTTATTTTTGTTTAGACTAATAATGTAAAATTTTAAGTATGGATGGATTGGAAGCTGTTGAAGAAATATTTATAAAACATAATAAACTCTAATACAGCAATTTAATTCAAAGATATTTCAGAAAAAAAATGAGCTTGCATAAAGAAAATGGAAATACAATTCTACTGAAGTGAATAAATGAATTTGAGGGAATAAAGAACAAATTGTGATGTTTGTTTTAAGGGATGAAAAAGTTAAAATGAAGAAATTTGAAAGTAAAATTTAAAAAAATTGTGAATAATTTGATATATATGATAGATATTTTTTTTAATAGATAAAATTGTTGGATTACAATTTTATTCTTATAGTTAAAATTAATATAAAATAAAATATAATAATAATAATTATTATTGAAAGCATTTCACCATACAATTAAAATTCAAATAAAAGTGAAATAATTTAATTAAAAGTGAATGATATTTGTGTAGAATGATTTATGTCGGACAGTTTTTCCCTTCTAATCTTTTCACTCGTTCAAGGATGAGATTCAACTCTTCTTCAAATCCATGGAAACAAATGCCGTTGGTAGTCTCTCCCCAATCCTATGTAACAATACATTTATGGAAGCAAACATAAAAGAATACAAAGAGAAAAATAATGTAAGTTTCAAAAACTAGAAAAAGAATATTTTTAAAAGATATAGTGCTCCAATTATAAAGAAAGATTTTCAAAGAAGAAAAAAGCAAAAAACACAAACATAGAGAAAAAACTAAAAACATTTCAACAATTAAATAAATAAATAAACAAATAACAATACATAACTAATTATTATGCTAACAAAGATATATACATGTCATCACGTGCATACATAAGTGACAACATCTTTTTGTCAGATAAGTAAATCCTTAATATTATTTGATGACTAAAATTACATCTATTTATTTTTAAAATTTTAAAAACAAATTGAATAAAAGATTGAAATAGACGAAATCATTTGATGTCATAATTTAGAAATTAAAAACATATTTAATAATATATTTATTTTTGAATAAAAATATAGAATTACATTTATTAAATTCATTCTTAACCGTTATTTCCTAAAAAAATATTGATACGTGGCCTCTAACTACCTTTTCACCATGCACTTGTCACCTTTTTGGGAGAGACACGTCATAGAATATTTTTATGGTGACGATATAACTATGTTTAAGGTTTTAATTCTACTTTAACTCGTCATTTTTTATACCTTATGTTACCTTAACATGGATGAATATCGACCAAAGATTCATCTTAGTATTAGGGATGTCAAAAATATTCGTATCTGTGAGTATTCGTAGATAAAACTCGCAATGGGTAGGAAATGAGTATTAAAAATGGATACCCGCTACCCGTAGGTATGAATATTTTTTATACCCTCATGTTAATGGAGCGGGTACGGGTATTACAGTATCCGTACCCGTGGATACCCGTACCCGCTAAACTTTAATTCACAAAAATATCCTTATATATATATATATATTAGTAAAAAATATTTTGTCCTAATTTTTTATAAGTTGTACATCTTGTCTTTTGTCTTCATTATTAGTATTGGTACGTTGTCTTCTTCCAAGTACATCCATTGACATTCTTCTCTTTCCCTTATTTGAAATTGGACATATACATCAAACCCTATATAGATAGTGACATTTATGGTATGTTTGTTATCAAATGATGGAATCAAAATAAGAATACCTGACACGTGACAGTTGAGGTTTATTATTTGATTATTTTTCAGGAATCTGTCGAAAAAAGTAGGTTTGTCGATCAAAACACTAATTAAAGAATTTTCATTGTGTTGAATGTCATTTTATATTTATTTTTATAATTATTTGGACTTGTATGAACTTGAGTTAGTTTGAAATTTATTTAAAATTTATGACAATGATGTATTTTATTTTATTTTATTTGAATTTATGATTAAATATTTATTTTTTAAATAATTTTGTAAATACCCACGGGTACCCGTGGATATCCGCGGATATGAAAAAAATAGATGGGTATCCGCATAACGGATACCCGACGGATATGGGTACAAGACAAATATTTATCTAGCGGATAGGTACGGGGGAGCTACTACCCATACCCTACCCGCTCCGTTGACATCCCTACTTAGTATCCTCGTCAATGTTTCCCTTTAAGAATCTACCCAAATGAGTTGATTTTACGGTCCAATTATAATCATATCCATAATATATTCGAAATGTCATAATATATAAGTTATGACTTAACAATCAATATCAAATATATTAAAAGGTACATTAACGTTGTTATTGATTTTCTTGCTGATTTAAAAGTTAAAGATGGTTGTAGTAAATATAGTTTGTTATTCCCCATATGAAATTAGAGACCTAGTTTTCTTTTTTTTTCTTGACTTAGCCACATTGACATAATCTTACCTTTGTTTTCTTTTTCCTTGAAAAAATAGGACATTGTCGAGTTGGGGTACCATAGGGACCAATACATTCACTCGTAATAAAGAAAAGCACGAAAAGGTCAACAGAAGTATTTTTAAAAGCATCCCAAATGATACAGCTATCAAAACAACCCAATTAGATCAATAAATCGACCAGAAAAATGAAATTAAAAATGGTAGGTGTAAACCAGTTAAGAGTTAATGGCAAACTACCCAAATTCTTCTTCAACAAGAGACATAGAGGTCTCACAAAAATGCTAGTTTTAGATTTTTAAAAAGGTTAGTTTAATTAGTAGTTTATATATTATTTGAGACTTTTATAATTGACTATTAAATTTTAGGATAATGATACTTTAATCCATTTTTTTTATTTATTTTTAATTTATCACTCTTATCACCCTTAGATCATCACATCACATCATTATAAAAAATTTGAAATACATTATTCAAGAGTAATGAAAATAATAGATTAAAAATGAATTAAAAAAAATAGATTAAAATATCATTTTTCTAAATTTAACCGCTTTGCAACTCGGTTGTTCCAAAAACTTATATTTAACTCAATCTGTGTAATCATTACCTTAATGGTAAGTTACTGTCAGAAACACGAAGTGCCCACACAGTAAAACAAGATTTCAACCTTTCACCATCAAACATTTGGCACTGACCTCCATGTGGTAGTAATCGAAATCGAAGCTTCCGTGAAAGAGCAGAGCGACATCTGGGTACAAATGAAAGGCGTGCGTTAGTGTTTGACGTCAATAGATTTGCATCCACATCTTACGTTGTAATTGATTCATCAATAATTGCAGCATAACTGGTTGAAGTGACTTCAAAGGAAAAAATCCGATTTTCTACAAACACTCGTTAACAGACACAAGCAAATCTTCTCAAGTAAACTCATGGTCCCTAAACCCTAAAATTTTGTAAATCGCTATCACATTAGCTCTTTAATTTTAAAAAACTAATAAAAAATCTCTATGGGTATAAATTGGCAATAACAGTACTTAAAATGTTTTAAAAGGATATTACTCTGATAATAATAATAATAATATTAATAATATTCACACATATTTCAAGAAGCCTAAGTTTAAGGACTCGTTTAACATCCCAAAGACCTGAGTAACATTTTCAACTTCAGAAATCAAATTCGCAGCGGGTACCACTTTCAGGACTAAAGTAACTCTATCCGTCTTTAATGTGGCACGTCAACTTTACACGTTAACTATTAATACGTATTTAGAAATGTGCCCCACTTAACAAAACAAATCACGTCAAATGAGTCTTCAATATTAAAGGTAGAACTAGGAACTTCTACTCTAAAGTGAAAAACCATGTGCATGATGCATTATCAAACATGCTATATTGGAATACCCACGACCATAATATTAGCTGAAGCTTAGTTCCCTAGAAAAGAAAAAAACTCAATTCAATGGATATCTTTGTAAATACATGCCCCCAAAGCTCCACGTCCAACCATCTCAACTAACATGAAATTCTGTCATTCAACTAAAGTCTTCATCTGCGAAAAATTGTCAGTCCCACAATAATACAACATCTTCCCGATTCCTAATATTAAAATAAAACAAATGTGTTAAAGCTACACAAAACATCTGTTAAGATTGGACAAAGATACAAACTCAATTAATGGATGAGGGGAGGCCCTCACATGAGTTCCTCGTTGGCTTTAATTGAAGGAACACTTGTACGGAAACCCTACATCCAAGTTCTCACTCACCAATATCAGTGTCCTTGTCTGTCTGCTACACTCCGCAATGCATCGACTTTCTGCTTAGTTCCTATTAGCGAAAGTTTCCTTTCCCAGCACAGCAGCAGAGACATGTTAACCTTTAAAACCAATCAACTTGTATATTTACATAGCCAAGTTGGCACATGCATGATCAAGTAAGAGACCTCCCAGCCCACTCTCGTTCTCGTCTCTTTTGTTTGGCAATCATCCTATTAAACTTTTCTTTTCCCTTTTCCAGAAGTGGGTCGTGCACAACATAGTCATTTGGGTCCTCATTACGTGACATGCGGTCCTGCACGGTTACAAGAAAATTACAGGCAATGTGTAAGGGTGTAAGAAAGCAGGGATGTTATTTCAATAGAATTATTGCAGATATCTTAGAGCACGCGGATATTTATTTCAATAGAATTGTCTAATTTCAAAAATTTTCTTCATGTATGTAGAAGAAATTTTCAGATTATTTCTGACAACTGACAGATGAAAATGAAAAGACAGGTGAAACACATAATTTGGAGGGAAAATAAAATGATTTCAAAATCCACAGTTTATACAGCCCATCTAGAAGAAATGCGAAAAGAAAACTCACCTTGCCAGACTCGGGGGCAAATTTTAAACTGACACCTCTCCAGTCAGACAAATCCTCATTTTTAACATCTTCAGATTCGCTTGGGGGTGTCTCCTTTGCTGCATAAGAATTCTTAAACTTTTGAAGTTTAGCCAGAACCTAAAGATAGAGATACAAAGGGAACAATGTTACTCGGGAAAAGTACTTGAAAACACACAAGCATATTATGATATTATCTATCACAAAAGAACCCTCAAACGACTAAAAATTTAGAAACAAAAAATTAACCCCATAATCCGGAAGGTTCAGACAATAACAAATGTTCAATTAACTGTCAATCTTGTTTATCTAGAAATTGAGTCAACTACTCTTAACATGTCATGGTAAAGTATTAGTCAGGGTATCGTTTCCTTTTGTTAGAAGTGGGCTTTAAAGCCAAACTCAACCCCACAAAACCGGCTTGTAAGGTGACGTTTGCACCTCACTTATATACTATGAATTGGCCTTATCTCTAGTCGATGTGGGACTTCCAACACTCCCCCTCACGCCAAGGTATATTCATCTCGTGCGTGGACAAGAAATTAGTGGATGGTCCGTTAACGGCACGATATCGGATAAAACATAATGTCCAAAAAAGTTCGTTAGAATAGGCTCTAACTTGGCTCTGGTTTGCACCTCACTTATATACTATGAATTGGCCTTATCTCTAGTCGATGTGAGACTTCCAACACCTTTCAATTACATTTTTGATAGTCTAGAATGCTCAAGAACACAAGAAAAAAAAAAAAGACTACAAAAGGAATAAGAAAACAGAAAATAAAAAAAATTAAAACATACTTCATCTTCGCGCCCTTGAAGTCGGCGTTTCTTCTGCTTCTGCAATTGTCTTCCTCTCTCAGTTTCATTTAATAGTTGCAGATCTGCATCTGCATTAGCCATTCGTTCAGCTCTTGCTTCAGATCCCACTCCCTTTTTCTTCATGGACAACTTTTCCACCTTTGGTTGATCCTCATCAACACTGGCAGCATTGGACCTAACAAGTAGACAGTCAACCATTTACTCAAGTTTAGACCAATTACAAAATGCTTGAATAATCACACAAGCCACAAAACAAGCTTACATATGCAGAAAATCCAATAGATACAAAAAATGTCTACTTGGAAATCCAAGCAAGCAAACTTCATAGGCAATACAAGGCTAACAAGAAGCCACTTTAAAATATTTCTGGGGCAGCTAATTGATAGATTATGTAGCTACTTTAAAAAAATGATACAACTAGGAGTATAACTAGCAATTTTTCAAATGCCAGAACGTAATCAAGGCACAGTAACCTGATTACAGTGGATTTCTCAGGTAATGCAGCCATGGGTTAGGAATCTCCATATTCTTTAAGGAGAAATGTCAAACGTCAGAATGATATCTATATGAAGAAATATAGACATGCATATGCATATCCTGGGACTTTGGACTTGGAGAATTGAACTACAGACTAGTTAGTAAATATTATCCTTTTTGTATGAAACTAAGAAAAAAACATGCAAGCACAATATGTTTTCATTGCACAGGCATGGTTCCTAAGGTGAACTAAATGTGATATGAATCCAGCACAACCATCTAATAATTTCCTCTATGACTCTAACTTGGGTCCACCTTGGCCACAAGTTCTGGCTTTGTTGCCAAGTATGATATATAAGGAACATAGAGTATGTAAGGGGCCACAGGCTCCCCATAATGAGCCTAATAATATATCATTCTTGTTTCACAGCCACATTTTACAATTTAAAAGAGCTGAAATTTTTTATCGCATTATATATCATGCCATTCAAAATATCCACATTGACACTTTTGTGGCAACAGCTAAAACACATACTTGAGCTCTAAATGTTGCCATAATAGAATTTCACAGATGGATAGTTTTACCTTGGTGCTGAAGTATCATGATTCTCTGGAATGGACCTTCCTGCTGCTTAAGAAAACAATGATGTGAGTCTTAGCAATAAAAAAAATATTTTGAATACGAATAGTACATAAAAAGAAGGAAAATTATAAAATGTTCCAAGGAATCAACAGTTTAAATCTTAGTAAGCATAACGATTATTGCATTCACAAATAAGACAAACTTCTGCCACAGATTTATAAAAAAAATAGATCTCTATTACCATAAATGATTACTGCATTCACAAATAAGACAAACTTCTGCAATAGATTTATAAAATAAAATACATCTCCGTTACCATTAAATTAAATGCATCTTAGAATGTTGTCATTTTATTTGCTCTTGTAATGCAAAAAGTAGCAAACATTCCCCTCAAGTGTTGAGAACACGAAAATGTATTTATAATTTACACTTAACTTAAAAGATCTAATATGCTATAAGCAGTTGCAAAGTGTCTCAATCAATTGTTCCTGCAACAATTAGCATCTTCTAATCATTTTCTCCCTTGTTAGGACTAGCATTTTTATTGTACACGTTTAGTTTTTTATTCCATTTGACAGGTGCCATATGTCACTTCTACAACTTGATTCTTCCACATACTATGCCTTTCAAAATTTTCGCTATTACATGTTTGTTATATTCGTGTTGATGCAACAAGCATTACAAAAAGAGTGAGAGTTTAATTTCACACATCAAAAGTATCTCATTCCTATGTTTTGTTTTCAAAATTTACAGATGGGATGCGGAAGTAGGAAGTGGCCTAATTGCTACATAATTTATCTTATGTTGGAAATGAAGAAGGAATAAACATGGAAGTCTGACAGTAACTGTAATAGTATAATGTCACAGCTATAAGACAATTGAATCTTGCATGAGTAGAACATGAAAGGCTTCCTTGATCAGAGGTTGAGATGTTACAACTAAGAAACTGCAATATATAAAATATATTGAAGACAATTTGAAGTACCTTTTTGCGACTTAGGCTTAGGAGGGAGATCACCCAACTCCTTCCTCTTTTTTAGTATCTGCATGCGCATTCTTGAATCAAAATCCGCTTCATCGTCATCACTTGAATCAAGACGGGCAACGTTACCAGGTGCTGAATCTTTCTGAGGCTCTTCTTTCTTTGCATTAAGTGTCTCCCTAACAGACAACTGCAGATCTCTTCTTGACGAACTCTGCAAAATAAATACAAGCAATTTATGTTTGTGACAATTTGATGTAACATTTGTATTGTTAGTTTCCATTGAGATATGAACTTTCAGGTTGAAATTATCAAATGACTATGTCAGATGGAGTCTCTTGGAGCTGTAAGCCAAAGCAGTAACCCGCAAATAATTAACAGATAAAGTACTAAAAATTGCCATTATCAGGTAAGAGTTGTACTATAGGAACAAAAGAAATACTATAAGAAAGGTCTTATTACCAATTCACTATCAGGTGTTTCTTCCTTTAGAAGACGAGGATCATTCAAGACATCGTGACTGCTCTTGATCTTTTGCTTCACCAACACCAATTCCTTTTCCTCTTCTTCAGCTTCTTCCCCAAATGAAAGCAAGTTCAATTTTCTGTAATTGAATTTACAAATCCATAAGCAACCTGCTGCTTAGAAAGTAAGCATTCTGCATTGAGTTCTAAGACATTTTTCTTCAACAGGAAGTTGAACTTACTTTACACCTTTCTTCTTTGGCTCTTTACTTTCAGTATCAACTCTAGCTTCAGTCCGAGATTTCTGAAGTGTTCTTGGAACAATATCTTCAAATGGATTCCATAACACCTAAAATATGCATATTAAGATGACATTAGTGAGGATTAATTATCTGTCTGCACTGGACACAAACTTCAATGTTTTAGCAATACAAATCTAAAGCACAACGAACCTCAACTGATAAAATCTTTGGCGGATCTAAAGGCCTGTCATTCTTATCAGTTTCAACTTCACCCAGTCTCAAAAGATTATACATTGTATCTCCTGTCACCTGAGTCAAATAACAGTGAGAACAGCCAATCATCCTTAAATATCACAAACAGAAAGTTTTACTTCAGCATAACTGCAATTGTATTCTTTAGGGATTTTTCACTTGAATGTGGTGATATGGAAGGCACGGTATCCGCTAACGTCCCATCACTGACTTGGCCCAGGCTAAGTGAAAATGAAGTGGTGGGCCTACCCATCCCAACCAGGGGTATGCTGGAATTGATTTTTTTTTTTTTTTCATTTTCTGTTTGCAATTTTACATATTTCATTTTGTTTTCACTTTGTTTCCATTTTCAAAAGTGTAGCAAAACGAGGAACACAACCTTTCATTGTTTTCAATTTTATTTTATAATCTCACCATTTCTTATACAAATCTTGGAAAACATGAAATAAAGAAAAAAAGAGTGACACTACATAATTAAAAGTGCACACAGAAAATAAAAACAGAAATTGTTTCCTTGGACAGAACTCCTCTTACTTTTCCAAAAATGGTATGCTTGCGGTCAAGCCAGTCACAACGATCGAGGGTGATGAAAAACTGACTTCCATTGGAATTTGGAGATCCAGCACTTGCCATCGCAACTATTCCTCTGTGCTTGAATTTTAAACGAGAATGAAACTCATCAGCAAAAACACCACCATAAATGCTTTCACCTCCTACAACAACAGCAACAAAACAATTAGTTTCTTTATTAAAAGACCCACTAAACAGTCAGAAGAATCACAAACAAAACAGTATCCACAAGTCACATAAATCAGCTAGCAACAATGGTGGAATATTGCAGTTTCCTTAAATCAATGCAAAACCAAACCCTATTCATGGTGGAAAATCTGAATTGATTTTGCCTCCTATTAGACGTTATTTCAGTAAAAAAAGACAATATTTGTTTACTGTTAACCAAAATTGATTTTGCCTCCAAACCTCAGCTCTATTGTAAGTGATAAAAGGTAGTTTCTACTTTAGATTGAAAAGCTTGTCAGAATAACTCTTACATCAAACTTGTCTTCAAGATAAAAAAGAAGCATCCCAAAGCAACCTAAAGTTGCTTGAAGTTAAAATCAATTATGAATCAAGAATTAAGGGTTTGTTTGGATGAGTTTCTCCATAAGTTCATTCTAAGAGAGAAAAATAAGGAAAAAACTCAAATTAGTTTCTCTAGAAGCTAAAATTAACTTGTGCACAAGTTACAGATAAAAATTTAAAGAAGCTATATAGAGAACTTTTACAAGTTATGCATAAGTTAATTTTAGCTTATGAAAAAGCTAATGTCAATTTTTCCTCTTATTTTTCTTTTGTGGAAAGAACTTATGGAGAAACTCATCCAAACAAGTCTTCAACGTGCATACATTTCACTAAACTCCGCTAACTAATAATTTCAATTCAACGTGATTCCAAATAATCCAACCACAAAGCTAAAAACATTAAAGTGATAAAAAAAAAAAGCAGCTTCTGCTTTAGACTGAAAAAATTGCACTAAATTTTACATCAAACTTGCTTTCAGAACAAAAACGCATCCAAATCAAGTTAACCAGTATTTCAATGTGATCCTGAATTATCTAACACAATCTGTAAACACACTTTAAAGTGTTAAAAAGATAGCAATTTGCTTTCGATTGAAAAAAATTACATTATATATTTTACATATCCAAACATAAATCAATATAACTAGTATTTCAAAACAATTCTGAATACTCTAACACACATTAAAGCAATACTGCTCTAGATTGAAAACGTATACATTATGTTTTACATTTTACATCAAACTCGCATTCAGGAAAAAGCTAATCCAAGCACAGATCAATTCGCTACAACTTCCATTTTAACTAAAACTAAGCCAATTTCCCAGAACAAATTCATATAAAATCAATTACGCAAACGCTCACTCATAGTTTTACGACCAATTACGGAGAAACGAAAGCGGAAGGGCGCTAATTAGAGCGCGTGGACTCACCGGTGCCGGAGCCGGAAGGGTCGCCAGCTTGGACGAGGAAGTCCTTGATGACGCGGTGGAAGATAGTGTTGTCGTAATAGTTTTCGAGGCAGAGTTGCACGAAGTTCCTCACGGCTTTTGGAGCCTCCTTCGGCCATAGCTCGATGTCCAATGGTCCGCGCGTGGTGCTCACTACCACTTTCCCCTTTGTTGGAGGTTCTAGAACGTAAACCGACGACATCTTCGACTGTTTCGATCGCGTAACCACCACCAGCACCACCACCCACGGTAACTCTGTGTGAGGGTTTTGGTTTTGCTAAGGATTTCAGAATCAAATTGATTCTGTGTTCTTAGCACTCCCGATTCTTTTTTCTTATTATTTATTAAACAAATAATATAGTTTTTCGGCAAATTAGTTTTTTCGTATTTAATTTCTTTCCGTCGAAATAAATATAGAATAAATTTTTATTTTCAATTACATAAAAAAAGTCTTTAAATTTTGTAAAATAATGAATTTTTTTTTTAAATTTCAAAAAACAATTTATAGTTAAAAAATAGTGATCTCAACTTTAACGGATTTATAAAATACGAAATCATAATAATTGAAATATTTTTATAAATTTAAATGTAAATATTTTATGTAATTAAAAAATAAATGATAAAAATTATGTGTATTTATAATTTATAATGGTAAAATATATTTTTATATATTATCTTGTTTTCTACATGGTATCAAGAGTCTCAAATTATTCATGACTACATGATATCAAGAATTTTGAATGATCTATGATTCATATGAGATTCTTGCATTAGTTTCTCTTTCCTAAATCCTAAATTTTAAGTCCTTAGTCTTCTTCGCAAATTTTATAATTGAGAAGGATTCTTGCAGAGTTTCCCTTTCCTAAACTCCAAGTCCAAAGCCTCTTTTGCAATTTTTTAGGTTTCATCTGATCACAATTTTATCTTTTGCTTTGAGGCGTTTTTGGAGAATTTGCACCATGTTATTTATGCCATTTTATGGTATTTGCAATCCTCTAATATTGAGTTTGTATTTTATTTTGTTTATTGTTTCCGCTATGTGGTTTGTATTTCTCTTTTTTGTATTCGATGATTTGTTATGACGACTTGTAAAGATGATTCTCTTCCGTCTATTAGTGTGCAGTTGGATGGTAAAAATTATTCCTACCAGAGTTTTGTTATGAAAAAATTTCTTCGTGGAAAGTCCATGTGGTTTTATATTTCAGGTGTTAAGGCAAAACTGATTGACACCAAAGTTGATGATTATGCTATTGCTTTAGAAGTATGGGAAGTTGATAACTCTCAAATTATCACTTGGATAATAATTCTGTCACACACTCGATTGAAGCTCAATTGGCAAAATATAATACTTCAAAGGAGGTATAAGATCATTTATCTCGATTGTATACACCGTTTAATAATGCCAAATAGTATCAACTTGAGACAGATATTCGTGCACTAAAGCAAAATGACATGAGCATTTAGGAATTTTCATGACAACCTTATGAGATCAACTTGCTTTGACTGAGCCTGTAGAATTGAGTGCTTTTGCATCGTATATTACTCGTAGGGAATCACAACGTTTGGTTCAATTTTTTATGACCTTGCGTAGTGATTTTGAAAGTTATGTGATTCAATTTTGCATCGTAACCCTCAGCCTTTATTGATGATGTTGTCAATGAATTATTAGCAAACAAAATTAGAATTGCTTCCCAACCTCGGGCCAACATAGCCTTGCAATCTCAAGGTACATCATCACTAAATATATCTTCTAACGAATGGATCATTGACTCAGATGCCACTAATCATATGTTACATCATTTGTCTTTTTTGTTTCATTATCACCTAACTCATCCATGTTAATTGCAACTGCTAACAGTGATTCAGTTCCATTATCTGGTATTAGTACCATTGCCACACCATCTTTATTGTTGTCTGATGTTTACTACATACCTAGTCTTACTATGAATCTTGCTTTTTATTGGGAAGAACTGTGATTCTGGATATAATGTGTATTTCACTCCATCTGAATGTTTTGTACAGGACTGTACATCTCAAAAGGTGATTGAGATAGGATGTATGCAAGGTGGATTATATCTTCGTTCTGTTTGTCTTCTTTTTCACCTTTTTATTTGTGTCATTGACAATTTTGTCGTGAAGCGATCAAATTGATATTATTTATCTATAACAACTTTAGTATTGTTAAGAAAGTAGAAAGGGTAGAGTAACTCAAAGTCGTCTCTTAACTAACACATAATTGTTTTTTAACAAATTAGTTCTTATAAAAACTATACAAAAGAGTTAGTCAAATTATAAGAGAAATAAGATAAATGAAAGAAAGAAATAGAATTGAAAAAAGATAAAAACAATAGTAAAGAAAACAAGTTAATTTCACTATTTTTTCAAAATAGGATTCACCATTGGTTTTCTAAAGATTATTGTTATTGATTTCAAATTAATCAATGTAGCTTCTCAATTAATTTGTTGGCGTCCTCACTTTTAACCAAAATAACTTATCAATCAAAAGCAAGAACTTTATAGATTAATCATAGTAAATCTAATCAAAGTAACTTCTCAATTAAATATTACTGTGCCTAATCATGTTTATTCTCTTACCCCTTGTATATAGTAAAAACCCAATTAACTAAAATAACTTCTTGATTAATTATAATTAGTGTTTTCATCTTTAATCAAAGTAACTTCTCAAATATTAGTCAAAATTTATTCAATCATATGAAAGTTTCTAAAATTAACCAAAGTAAATTCTCAATTAAAATTTAAAAACCCTTAGCCAACTTGCTACAATGCAAAAATTATTACTTTTACTATATTAAGAACCAAAAGACATAAATGAAAATAATCACAACAAGAATAAAAAGAACAAACAAATTACCTTAGAATTCAATTAAGAAATTACAGTGGAACTAACATTTGAAGCCTAGCCTCCATGTAATGCAAAAGTAAGAAGTTGGAGAAGAAAGTAAACAGAAAGAACAGAATTAGGCCTCCCTAAGGGATCCTAAACGCCAAAGTGTCGAGTTTCTCCTTTTCTACTTTCCCTTGGTCTTTTTATACAGGCCTTGATTAGACTTGAATCTTATATTTTATGTTGCTTAAATCTTTTATCTTTTGACATACTATCTCTCAAATAATTAACAGATTTCATCAGTTTCTAAAATATTTGGAAGATTTTCTCTATTGATAATTTGAGATATACCAAAGATAATTAATTATTCAACAACTTAATTTTTGTTCAATTTTTAATTCTAGCTTTCTTGTTTGACCATTTGACAACCTTTAACCAGAATTTACCCAGAGTTGATTACTTTGACCAATTTTGACCCATTATCTGTCTAATTAGAGGCTTTCACGTGGCATACCTTTCTTTCTCCAAAATTTGGGTTTCTCAAGTGTTGTTGCCCGATGATTCCATGGTTCACGCGTGGCTGCTAGTGGTTGATTTCGCAAGTTGCTCGATGGAGTTCATCTTGTTGCGTTTAATGCAGGTTTTGATGCGAAGTCCATTGCCACCAAGAAAATGTCCTATTAGATCTCGTTGGATATACAAAATCAAGACAAAAATCAGATGGCTCAGTTGAAATTTATAAAGTTAGACTTGTTGCTAAAGGATATACCCAAGAGTATGACATGGATTATGAGGAAACATTTGCTCCTGTGGCAAAGATGATTATTGTTTGTACCTTGATTGTTGTCCCTTTTATTTTTCAAAGATTTCTCAAATGAATATGAAGAATACCTTTTTGAATGGGGATCTACATGAGAAAGTCTACATGATTCCACCACCAGGTGTCTCTCACAAATCTGGTGAAGTTTGCAAACTTCAAAAAACCCTATATATGGTCTTAAATAAGCATCTCGTGCTTGGTTTCAGAAGTTTTCTATATTAATTATCTCTTGGTTTTGTTGCTAGTCATCATCATTTTGCATTATTTGTCAGGAAAACCAATGTAGGACGTATTTTGCTATCCTTATATGTTGATGATATGATTAATATTGGTGATGATTTTGATGGAATTGCATTTTAAAAATTGCAATATCCCATCGTTTTGCTGTGAAAGATTTGAGTGTATTATGTTAATTTTTGGGTATTAAGTTTGTTTCTTCGTCCAAAGGTTATCTTTTGTCTCAGTCTAAGTATATTGCTGACCTATTGGAGCGTGCTCGACTTATTGACAACAAGATTGTTGATACTCCTCTTAAGACAAGTGTACGATATTTCCCATCGGATGATGTTCCCTTAACTAATTCTACTTTATATCGAACTATTGTTGGGAGTTTGGTTTATCTTATTGTGACTCGTCCAGACATTGCATATGTTGTTCATGATGTTAGTCAGTTTGTTTAAGCTCTGATCACAACAGTTCATTAGGGTGTTTTTCTTCGTATTCTTTGGTATCTTTAGGGCACTCAATTTTAGTCTCTTTTGCTCTCTTCTACGTCGTCTTTAGACTTGCATGCCTATTGTGATCTGGATTGGAATGGTGATTCTAATTATCAAAAATCCACTACTGGTGGTGTATTTTTCTTGGTGATTCATTTGTATCACGAAAGAGTAATAAACAAGATCTTAAATCTCGATCCTCCACAAAAGCTGAGCATCACACCATGGCTTTGACTGCCTATAAGATTATTTGACTGTGTTGGTTACTTGCAGATATGAATGTTTATTTCAAATATACTACACCTCTACATTGTGACGATAAAAATGCTATTCATATTACTCGCAACTCTATTTTTCATGAGCGAACCAAACATATTAAAACAGATTTCTATTTTACTAGTCATCATCTTCAACTTGACATTATATCTATACCATTTGTTTCTTCGGCTCTTCAAATTGCAAATATATTTACCAAGTTGCACTTCGTTTTACGCTCTCTTTTTTTATTTGATAGACTTTCAATGCATTTAACCATAATATTATGAGTTTGAGGAAAGATATTAGTATAGATTCATGTTTTAGACCTATTTACTTGTGCCTTCAAATGTTAGCTTTGTGTGTATATATAACATACCTCTTATAACATTTTATACATAACCAATACTACACAATCTCTTTCTCATATATTTCTTTGTTTTCTATAAATATATGTTAGAGGATGACTAACATCTTATAGAAGATAATAAATTACTTTTATGTAATAAAAAATATCGCTAATGGTTCATGTATATATAGTCCTAGGTGTCATAAACTATCTGATGTGTCATTTTTCTTCTCGGACTAGATTATAAGCCCTATTAAATGCTTGAAAATATTATGATTAGACAAGAGCTGGAAATAGGATAAATAGACAATGTGGTGGAAAACAGATTGGTGCAGGGGATTTGAAAAAGTGGAAATCTGAAATGCCTATGGCAAGACCACTGGCTAATACAACAATTAGGGTGGGTGGGTTGGTTTGAATCATGGGTGAGAATATCTATATTATTTCTATTGTGTGAGTAGGTATTTTGATCATAGGGATTAAACAATGCTAAGCAAATTCACTGGTGGTTATTGTTTTTGAATTCTAAAAACTTCGTCTAACTTGCTCATATATATATATATATATATATATATATATATATATATATATATATATATATATATATATATATATATATATATAT
>Ga0214545_1003745_pt1 | contig 28834 bp, 16 predicted proteins | sample CNSS4metaG_FD_160064 | JGI IMG/M metagenome (GOLD analysis project Ga0214545, IMG submission 160064) | Root nodule microbial communities from cowpea collected in UCLA plant growth center, Los Angeles, California, USA - CNSS4 | ecosystem: Host-associated > Plants > Roots > Nodule | place: USA... | reverse complement strand
CTATCACTGTCTCTATTGTAATTACTACCATTTATAATATATAGGAAACTAAATTAACATAATTTGAACCCTAAACTGAAATCAAACATTTGATATATATATATATATATATATATATATATAAAAGACTCAACAAACATATATAAGGATTAATACCACACAATTACAATACCCGAGGAACCAAAAGGTAAATTAAAATATTTATTTCAAAACTAAAATTAGTTTATACAAACTAGTTTATAAAAAAAACTTCAAAAAAATATTTTTAAAATATATATATATATATATATATATATATATATATATATATAACCTAATTTTAAGTTAGACAAAATTATTTAATTTTATTGATGTTTACCTCGAATTTTTTTATAAAAACTCAATAACAAATTTGTATAGCTAGGACCATTAAGCTTGTAGATTTACAGAATTATGTCAATTTGAATAATACTTCCAAATTTTAAGTATATAAGTACCAAAATATTTTTTGAAAAAAATCTCAGTATAATGATTGATCGTACCAAAGACAATAATAGGTTCAGAGTTTGAACAACATGCTTTAATTTGAGTTAACAATTATTTTTAACCAATAATCTTCCATTAGCTACCAATGATTCGATGAAGCATTATGATGATGCTTTTAAGATTTTTCTTATCCATGAGCTGTGACAGTGACGTTTGTGATTGTGAGTATTAACTATATTTCGACTTTCCTACAAAATGAAGAAAACTTACCACGCAATTAACCTAATTATTTATTTTTTTTCCCTTTGATTATGGCATTTTCGTTTTCAAATGACCCTAAATTAGAACAAAGATTTTCACAACAAGCCCTCTAAAAATAGTTATTGTATGTAAAACGAATCAAATTTAACTCACACATGTTTTAAAATTCATATTGTCGCAAACATAGAAAGATTATATATGTAGATTTGTTCAATCTTCCCACGTCACTTGATTAGGGTTCGTCACATGGGGCCAGATTAAAGAAAAAAAAGAAAAATTCAAATTGATTGGTTTAGGTTTTGTGGGAGGCAATTTTGCCAAAAACAAAAAAATCCAACTTAAGCTAATAAATTAAGTTTATGAACTACCAGCTAAAAGTTGAATAATGAAAAATTAGTTTATCGAAATAGAAGTATATGATTAAATTAATTGTTAAAGTAATTAACATTAACCTTTTTTTTTCCATAATGATTTGAATGAAATCTATTAAAAAAATTGTGGTGATGGCTCACAAGTTTCTATTTCCTTCTTTAAATTTTGGGCTTAAAGATTTTGGGTGTTTGTTTCAGACATTGAAAACAATGCACGAGTGCACATGATTGTCGTGCAGTTGCCCCCACCTTAAAATTGAATCTCATATGTTCAAAGTTGTCCCTTTTCCTTCCATTGAGAAAGCATGAGAAAGACAGTTAAAGAAGGAAGAGATAAAGGAGAAAGATGAGACAGAGAATGCTCAAATAAAAAAAGCGTCAAAAAAGATAACAAAAAAAGAAAAATGTTGTTTTTTCGGAAGTTTAAAAGAAGAGGTCAAGTCTCAAAGATCCCAAAACACACTCTCACTTTCTCTCACTCAGTGATGGTTTTTGTTTTTGTGTTTGTGTGACACAACAACCTTTCTTTCTTTCTTTTTTTTCTTTCTTTCTTTCTTTCACTCACACATCTATTCTATCTTTATCTTCATGTTTTCTTAGAAAGAAACAATGAAAAGGAAGCTTCTTCTTTTTCTTCTCATGCTCCTCCTTATTCTCCACAAACCCATTTCGACTCTTGCCTCTCCATACCCTTTTGCTCCCTCACCTCAAGTTCCACCCTTTTCTCCATTTCCCAATTCAATGTCTGCTTCCTCTCCAGGTTCTTTCCCTTTTTTTTTCTGTGTTTATGTTTTTTTCTTGGTTATTCACGGTTTTTTTCGGGGACAATTATGTTCAGATACTAAATGTAGATACTTGATGCAATTTATGTTTGTCTGTTGCTGCGTCTGATTCATAACTTAAGTTTTTGTTCCATTTTGTTGTCCCTGTCACAATCTGTGTCACTTCTGATGGGAGTTGGCATCCAACAGTTTCGAATTTGAAATTGAAAATCATGATAGGCACTTAATGCTGATAGCATGTAGTAACTAATTTTTATTCATTTCTTGGACTAGTGCGTTTTGGATCCTACACTACCCTTTTGCTTAAACTCTATTAACTTGTCATTAATGGTTTGAAATTTGAATGAATTGCACATATTTTGTTTCCATGTGTTTGATTTGTGCTCACTGCCATATACTGCATATTGGTCAGGAATTGTGATGGGGGCTGAACAGCGGCAAATGGATTCGCACAAGAAAATGGTAATTGCCATTGCCATAGCCAGCACTTCACTTGGTGCAGTCATTTTGAGTGTGTTGTGCATCTGGATTTATCATACCAAGTACCCTTCAAAATCCAAAGGGAAAAACGTTCAAAGATCAGGTTTTTTCTCCTTTTTTTCACAATTCCATTTCTCAAAATCTCATGAAATTTGGTTTGGTTAAACTTTTTTTCATTTGCATTTTTCTGTTTTCACTCTGTTTCCTATTTTCTGAAGTTTATGTAAGGAAACAATGAAAACAGAAAACAATAACAGTTGTTTTCACTGTTTTCAATGCAAACCTTTGAAATCAAGAACTGAAGTTAAAAAAAAAAGAAAAGCTTTTCTTTTTTCAAACCAAAAGATCCCTTAGGTTTCTATTTTGCTTCACAAATCACTATTTTGGAATGTCAAATAAATTTGCTTTCTTGGTATTGTCTGAGGTTTGTAATTTTTTTTTTCCTTTTTTCTGTAATTTGAATCCCAAGATGCTGAGAAAGGGCTAACTTCAGCACCAACTCTGAGTAAATTCAGTTCTATAAAGCTGGTTGGTAAGAAAGGGTGTGTTCCAATAATTGATTATAAGCAAATAGAAAAAGCCACCGGCAATTACAAGGAAAGTAACATCTTAGGTGAGGGAGGTTTTGGATGTGTTTACAAAGCACGTTTGGAAGATAATTTAGAAGTTGCCGTTAAGAAATTGCACTGTGAAAATCCGTGTGCTGAGCAAGAATTTGAGGTAATCCTTGCTAATAATTTATTCATGGTTCTCTCTCTCTCTTTTTTTTTTTCATTATTATATTGAATAGTTGTGCTTCTATGAATTTACAGAACGAGGTGGAATTGTTAAGTAAAATTCAACATCCAAATGTAATCTCTCTTCTGGGATGTAGCAGTAATGAAGATACAAGGATTATTGTCTATGAATTGATGCACAATGGATCATTGGAAACACAATTACATGGTAAAACATTGTTTTATATGATTTATTACCTAGTATAAGACACATGATTAAGATATAATGAGGTCAGTTATAAAATTATTATTATTTGAAGGACCTTCTCATGGCTCAGCATTGACTTGGCATTTGAGGATGAAGATTGCTCTTGACACAGCAAGGTGACCTTCCCTAAACAGTTCTTTATCTATATCATTCTATTTGCTTAGAAGCAATGCTACCTTCACTCTTTTCCATGCACTCTTTTATTATTGTTAAAATTTGTTTGAAGTCACAAAATAATAAATTTTAAAACTACTGTCATTTAGTTTTCTAATATAGGATGAGTTTATTTGTGTTTTTTTTTTAATATTTTATATATAAAATAAACATATTTATGAGTTTTTTTCTAAAAAAATTGCTTAGTATTATGCAGTTTTTTTAAAAAGTAGCAAATCCTACCTACTTCTTAAATAAGTGATCTTTTTTTCATTTCTTCCCCTGATAATCTTTTTTAGAATGCTGGTTTTGTGTTAAATTGTTTCCAGAAAAAGGCTATGATAGTGAAGGATTATAATTTAATTACATTAAATAATTTTCGGTTAGTGATGAAGTGTGTTAAAAGAGTGAGTGTGTTTGCAATTTTTTATCTGGTTTATTGTGTCTTTTGTTGACAAGGTATTTGATTAATGTCAAGCAGGGGATTAAAATATCTGCATGAACACTGTTACCCTGCAGTGATCCATAGAGATCTGAAATCTTCTAATATTCTTTTAGATACAAAGTTCAATGCCAAGGTAAAACAAAAGGGCCACCTTCAATTTGCTGCATTTATTATTCTCTTTTTGTACCATACAATTTCATAGAGTTCACAAAAGCTTCTTTTCTGCGTGTTGTTACTGGTGGATTCAGCTTTCTGATTTTGGCCTTGCCATAACCAATGGGACCCAAAACAAGAATAATATCAAGCTTTCAGGCACGTTGGGTTACGTAGCCCCGGAGTATCTTTTAGATGGTATGAACTGAACTCATATGACATAATTTCATAGCATATGCAATGGTCTGACAAGTTGCTAAATGTTTAAAACTTTCAACATAACAGATCCAAGATAATTGTATTTTTGGACACTTGATGCATTAATTATCCAAAGGGTGAGTTTGAAAGTGTGATCTGTGCAAGAAACTATTACATGATTGGATGATTCTGAACAAATCCTCACATAACTTACAGATTTTCATAGTGTAGTTCTATGTGTGCAGATAAATTTTCAAATTTAATTACAGAACAACAGTTATGAAACTAATATTGTGTGTAAATTGTTTTCCTTTTGTTAATTATTTTTCGCAAATTGAAAAAGCTGATTAAGTGTGATGTGAAGATTGATTGAAGTTATGAACACATGATAGTCCTGAGCCATTTAATAGCTTTTAGATGTGTGTACCTTGTGCTTCTCTTGGGAATGTACGTGCCATCTGATCTGGCATGTTATAAGATTATTTATTAAATTAATATGTTGTCTGTTACACCTTACAGACCCATATGCCTAGTTTGCTCCACCTGCTTCTTGTCAGTGATAAAAAAGAATAATGGTAATAATAAATGTCCTAAGGGTGGGAACTGAAATTTGTTCTCAGCTAGTTCAATTGATTCCTGTCTTAGAGATGAGAAACATTGGAAGTATAATAATACCTTTGTTTTATTCAGTTGAAAACTTTGATCATATGGCAAGTTTATTTTTAATTATCAAGGGAGTTTGTGAATCAAACTACTACACGTTAATAACGAGATGTTCTTGGATCACTTTTCCAGGGATGTTCTTGGAACATGAGAAACAGTTATTGCAAAACTTTAACTGTTATCTATTTGAAGTTTCATTTTTGATTATTTTTTGCAGGTAAATTGACTGATAAAAGTGATGTATATGCTTTTGGAGTTGTGCTGCTGGAGCTTCTCTTGGGAAAGAAGCCTGTGGAAAAACTAGCACCAGCTCAATGCCAATCTATTGTCACATGGGTACTGTTTTCTTGATGATCATGAAATTTAACTGGGTTGGTATTGGGAATGACATGTAGCTATTTATGATGTTTGCAGGCCATGCCACAGCTCACAGACAGATCTAAGCTCCCAAACATCGTGGATCCTGTAATTAAGGATACAATGGACCCCAAACACTTGTACCAGGTTTGAATGCGTCGGAAACAGTTTTTTCTTTTGTAAGTGTTTATGAAATAGACTTTGCTTAACTACAACATTGACCTTGTACTTTGTAGGTTGCTGCAGTGGCCGTGCTGTGCGTGCAACCAGAGCCAAGTTACCGACCCTTAATTGCAGATGTTCTCCACTCACTCATTCCTCTTGTCCCTGTAGAGCTTGGTGGAACACTTAAAGTAGCACAGCTGCCACAGCAAGTATTACCTGGTAACCCACATGAGGATTCTAGTCCATGATCAGTTTGAGACAGCATCACTCATTGATAATCCTTCAATGACATGTTTTGTGATTCTCTCTACCCAACTAGTGAGGCTTCATCAAGGCTTGATATTACAGAAAGATCCAAGACAACTACACTGATTTTGTAATAAACACAGCCCGGGAGTGTGACAACAGATAGATTGAGGAAAAGAGCAGGCTTAATAGTATTGGATTATGATAAATGCGAGCAAATCGGTTTCACTTTTGTGGAAATAATTGTGTATATAGGATCAGATCATTGAATTGTTCAGAGAGACTCTTACTGTCTTTATTCCCTCTTTCGCCATAACAGCAAACCAGACTACAAATAATTCGTACATACTAACAACGTTCTCCGATTCACTGTCTGCTACTGTATTTCCTAAAAAACTTGATACAGTAAAATACAGTATAAAAGAATGTTACATTATTTGGATTCTTCTAAATTTGATACTAAATCAAGAGATGTATAAAATTTAAGAATCCCTACTCCTTTCTTCCCTGCATTTCCTTCCAACAACATTGTATAAAGGAATTTCAACATGGTAACTTGTCCAGATTCTATGCAGATGACGAAGACATTCTTGCCTTTAAATTTTTGGTTCAAGTAGGAAAACCATATATATTCAATTGTTTTACGTTCTTGGTTCCAAAATACCTCATCACCATTCACAATAATTGACGCGTGAAATCTCAGGGTATCTCTATCAACATAAATGATTCGATCACAGTTGAAGGAGGATTTAACAAAAGAAAAAAAGGTACCCATCAACGACTAAAGGACACTGTGGCCAACGAAACTTCGCTATCATGATTTACTCAGTCTCACCCATATGAAATGAGAAACATACTCACTATGCATCGGTACTGATTCAACAAGGTTTAAGTCAGACATAATCCGACTTGTTATGCGTCAACAATACTAAGTCGTTTTGTTTCAATAAGATTACAAAATTTCCTAAGGTACTTTGGAGGTACATATGTATGACAATTAATGCATACATAAATTATTTTCATGTATCTCAATCTTTCCGATTGGATACCACACTCACCAAAAATATTTGATTGAGTTTCAGCTGACATTATGATACGAGTCTATGATAGCATCTGCAAGGTATTCACATTTCGCCAACGACAATCCTGCCAGGGAAATCCTTCCATCCTTTGTCATGTATACATGCCACTTATTTGTCATGTTGTCACTCTGATAAAACACAGTCTCATTTAAGAACACAGACAATATAACAATACAGTAAAATCAAATTACAGATCAATATTGTTTTTGAAAGATTCAATGCAATAAGACTCGAAGTGGTGCATAAAAGACAGAAATTGATCACAGGCAAGAAGTAATAATAAGGGAATCAATTACCTGTTCCTTGTTCAAGCCGGTGAATGAGAACATGCCTATCTGCTTAAGTATAAATGACCAATCTTTTCCACTGTTGTCTTTTGAAGTAATGCTATTGTATAGCTGTTGTCTAACATTCTTGATCCTTCCTGCCATCATTTCCATTTCTGCTTTCCATTCATTAAAGAGAACTGGGTTTCCAACAACATCGGCAACAATTCGAGCCCCATGTACAGGTGGATTAGAGTACATAGGTCGGGCAAGCCTTTTCAACTGGCTCTTTACTCTGCAATACATGGTTACCACATTGTTCATCAGGATAATACAACATGATTGGACCAGTGTGAAAAGGGAGCTTAATGTTCATTATGCATAACAGGAAGGTATTTACACAGAGGAGTTGAACTGAAGGGATAGGTAGCAGGTTCAAGTCTCTTCACTTACAAAAAACATTTGTAGATACAAAAAACAAAAATACAAGAGGTATACAATGCCCCAATCAAGGTGAATCCGAAAAACAAAAACTAACTAGTAACCACGTACCAACTAACAGTTCAGACTATATGACCAAATACAGAACTTTTAGGCACACATTGCCCCAATCATGTTGAATCCAAGATGTTCCCTTTCTTAAAACAGAACTGGAGCGTTTTTGTGACAATTTCAGTAAAGAAAGTATTAGTTCATTTTGGGTAAACAACTTAATTAAGAGCTTGTTGAATGAACACTTACCAAATAAACGCTTGTATGTAAGGTGTATCTCTAATTGAGAAAAAAATAGGGTTAAATCGTTTTCATATAAATTGTGAGTGGGTTTTATAATCTACCCTGAAGAGTTTATTGAAATTAACTGAAAACCGCTCATGAACATAGCATGTGCTAGTTTCATTAACTTTCTCAAAACACTTGCGTAAGTGCTTATATCATAACCTAAAATAAACTGGAAATAAGTTCTTCCAAACATCACATTAGATTGCAACTACTTCTTACTACCTTTACTTAATTGATGATCCCTTTATCTAACTAGAAAAGGGATAAAACTGCATGTGATGAAAATAAAAAGATCCAATCGTTTTCCTAAACATGTCCATTCAATTTCAGATATGAGAAAGAATGGGAGATTTAATTTACCGTACCTAGTTGCAGCTTCTGGGGATGATGAAATCACGTTGATTGCTCCAATCCTTTCAGCATAGAGACCGAGATTTTTACTGTATGACTGAGCCACAAGAACCTCCATACCACGAGCAACAAACAGTCTCACAGAAGCTGCATCTTCATCAAGGCTTCCACTGGCAAAGCCCTAAAATTAACAAGGGGTTCAGCATGTTGCGAATTAGGTTCCAGGTCTCTATAAAGATTTAGCCATAATGCTGAATATGTTAATGGTTTTTGAAATGTGCTATCAAGAAATTTATTAAGAATTAGTTCATTTATCCCAAGATTGGTACCTGGTAAGCAACATCAAAAAAGGGAATGTGGTTCTTTTCTTGAATTACATCAGCTATTTTTTCCCATTGTTCAGGTGTTGGATCAATACCAGTTGGGTTATGAGCACATCCATGTAGTACCACAAAAGATCCTTCAGGAGCGGACTGTAAAAATGTAGGAATGTACAGTTACGTGAGTTCAATCATATATTGGATAGGAGGAATCTTTAAATTAAAAATGAATTTGTGTTTCCACTTGTGCCTTCCTATAACAAGATGGCAAGTTACAACTACTAAATCAATTCAGCATCAAATACCATTACCCAATAATGGCATGTTTTCAAAACGATTACACCAGTTGTATTTCAAGTGAAAGATATTTTTTTAAAACATGCACTTTTACAACGACGATTAAGAAGAAATAACTGAATAGATAGAACATTCTTGAACATTGATTTCCAATTCAAAGCAGTTAAATACAACACTGTTCATTGTCCATTTGACTTGCTACGATTTGGATCAGGAATGTAACCTTTATATCTTCAATCATGCCCTCAAAATCCAAGCCAACAGTCTTGGGTTCATAATATCGATACTCAGACCACGGTACTCTAGCATCATTGAAAATATTCTTGTGATTACCTGCAAGATAATAGTATTACCCAGGTTGAATGAACTCCCGAACAAATATATAACTAATAAGTAATATAAAAATAGTAAGCAGTCAAAAGCACACCCCAGGTAGGAGCTGATATCAAAACTTTAGCCCCAGAAAAATATCTTTCTATCAGAGCTGCACCTAGCCTCAGAGAACCAGTTCCAGAAAGACCTTGGACAGTGGCAACCTAGATGCAACTGAATAATGTAAGTAAGAAATGGAAAAAAATCCTAACCAAGAAATTGCAATGTCCTTCAGAACTTCTCTATTTTCTAAATCAACTACATACTCTTTGCTGTTTGATTGCTGGGTTGTCTGCTCCAAGTAACAACTCTGCCGTTGCCTTGTTAAAGGCAGCCAAACCCTCAATAGGGAGATACTGCATTTGCAAGTTAAATCTCAGTCAATAACCTAAGGGCCAATGGTTCCACACAACACACAGTCGCATATTCTGTAAACAAAGTTACCTCTTTCTTATCCCCCCTCTCCAGCATAAGATTCTCTGCCTAAAAAACAAAGAAGTTAATCTAAATCAACATCAAAGTCAATTAAAAAATAGTCTTAGGTTTGTGAACGTGAACAAAAATTATGAAAAAATATGACAGGAGAATTGTGAAAACTATGATATTTATACAAGGTGTCATTATTATGTTGTAGAACCAGAAAGCCTTGAAGAGGCAGTTAATGAAGCAGCTTGGAGGAAGGGTATGCAAGAAGAAATTGAAGTAATTGAAAAGAACAAAACATGGGAGCTGAATGAGAAGCCAAATGACAAAGAAGCTATTGGTGTGAAATGGGTGTACAAGATAAAGAATAACCCAGATGGCAAAATCCAAAATAATAAAGCAAGAAGTGTTGCAAAGGGCTATTTAGACAGCACACATATAAATTAAGGAACAGATACCTTCTTAACAACATTAAGCACATATGGCTGTAGTTCTTCTGTTCTGTACGCCCCTACTCCAAGATTGAGCTTTGCATCACTTGTGTCCGCTTTAAATGCCTCAGAAACTCCAAGAATTGGGTCAGGAGGAGCCATAGGTATGCCCTCAAACCGAGAAACATTAACTGCAACAGCCATAGAGACCCGACCACTAGACTGAAACAAAATTGACAGAAATCATATTATATTAGCGCACTTGCACCCACAGCTTCTGGGCCCTCACACTCCTTAATCCTCACAAACTACTTTTACACAGCTTTAAAACTGTCCTTCCATCAAGTATGAAATGGAGAATGAGAATATAACTAATCACAATCTAAATTGAATTATTATTTTACAAAAAAAAGTTTAATTTATACACCCCAGTGTAAAACATCTTTACACGGACATCCAGCAGGAATTTATCTTTTTCCCACATCATCGTATTAATAAACAGGATGACATGGCAAAGTTGTAAAATCTCATTGAATGTCTGCAAAAGCATGTTTCATACTAACGATGTATAGAAAATAAACTCCACCAAAAAATTCTACACTGAGGTTAATTTAACAAATACAAAGTGGCTAAAATATTCTTTTGATCTCTCATCTCATTAATCTGCTAAACTTAAAAAGTTTCATTTGAGTCCATTAAAGTGTCTCTATGTCAGACAAATTAATTTTTTCGGTCAGTTTACAGACATCGACCATTCAACATACAACGGAGATACCACATGCAAAAACCAACTTGGTTTCCCAATGGTCCCACACAATTGATCATAACGAAATCAAAATGAACCAACCAAAGCAACAAAAACAGATGAATATAATTGAAGCAACAAGCTTTAGTTTTTAGAACACACCCTTGCATTTGGGAAGGGTTTGATTCCATTGTTAAATCTCAAAGCGTTGCCTCCAGTCTTGGGCTTCCCCTGTTGGACAGCAATGTTAAATCACAAAAAGGAAAGTAGTTAAAACCAATGTGGGAACAATGAAAAAGAGGTACCTTGTGGGTTTGGCGCGAGGAGAGAGAAGAAGAGACAGCGAGAGAAGGTGAAGCTGCGGAGAGAACAGAAGAAGCCATCACCTGCAACAGAAAATGTTAAGCGATTGCAACTATTTTCGATGGGAAACTGCGGCAGAAACTGTTACACTAACTGTGAAAAATTGAACGGATTTGAGTGTTGGGAAAGTTGAATAGCGTAGTTAAGATGACGATGATGAGACGAAGTAGATGATGATGATGAAGAGACGAAGTATATTCGTTTTCGTGTGTGAATGAGTTGGAGAAGTGTAGAGAGATAGAAGTGAACGAAACAGTGGGCGATGGGAAGAAAGAGAAGAAAGCGGAGGAAGGGAGAAAAGTTCTTCCCTAATTGCTTTATCAAGAGAACTTCACACGGGTTCAGTTTAGATAACTATGATTTAAAAATAGTTATTGTAAAAATTAATCAATTTACAATCTTTTTTGTCCTTATTATTACAACACACATTTTAGAAGAAAAAACAAATTAATCGTATGTGTATTTATATTTTTACTTTTATTATAAATATTATGAGTATTTCTGTGTAGTAGTAATAAATAGTTAAAAAAAATTTAAAAACTATTATAGGTTAATTTAATATATTATAAAAAAATTTAAATTTAACTAAATTAATTTTTGTTATTGATATAGCGTAAACACGGACGTAACTCGTATGCATTTTTAAGTATTTATAAATTATTTAAATTTTAAAAATAATAATAAGTAAAATTGAAAAAATAAAAATTGTACATAATTATAGGTAAAATAAATTTTAGTTATTGAAATAAAAGATATTATAAAAAATATTTTGTAAATAATATTATGAGTAGTTCTTTAAATGTAAAAAGATAGTTATTAAAATGATAAAAGAGTAAAGAGTAGATAATTTTTTTATAATTGAGTAATTATTTAAATTTAAAAAATAGTTACTAAATTGATAAAACTTAAAAATATTTTTTTATTATGAATAACTATTTAGATTTAACAAATAGTAATTAAGAAGATAAAATTAAGAAAATAGAAAAGAACATTAAAGAGGTGTATCTCTTTATGTATAATTAGTGAAAACACATGTATTACCTAGTATTAACTTTTCTTAATTTTAAAAATAAATATAAATATTATTTAAAATTTTATTATAATTTTTTTTATTTATTTTTGTAGATATTTTTTTATTAAAATACTTATTTTAGTTTAAAAATAAATAATTTAAAAAAATAAATGAATGAAATAGTTAAATCTAAATAAATAAAAAAAGAGTTATTCAAAAGGTAAATATGTTAAAACCATTGTTTTAAAATTGTTTTAGTTTAAGGAAACGGTTATTTATTGAAGTATAAAATTGAAAATAAAAATGTGATCACAAAAATGGAGTATTCTTTATATGTAGGCAAAGATAATAAGTAATTATTTAAATTCAAAGATATAATTACTAAATTTATAAAATAAATAATAACTTTTTTTATTATGAATAATTATTTCAATTTAAAAAGGAGTAATTAAGAGAGTAAGATTGAAAAAATAAAAAAGGACATGTGTGGCGATTAGGGACGAATGACTCAAAAGATTAAAAGGACTAAAGCAAATTTAAAAAAATGAGGTATTTTATTTAAAATTTATTTTTCAAGTTTTTTTAACCAAAATTATTTATTAAATTGTGATAATTAATTTCATTGAATATTTCTTTTTCCATAGATAATCGGGCTAATACGTTTAATCTTTCTTGGGACATTATTGATGTTAAATAAGTTGTTATTATCTTTAGCTTTGAGAAACTCATCTCGGCTAAAACAACTGACATTAAAATTGTTAACATTATTTTATAAGCTATATATGCATTTGGAAAACAATTTTTTATATATAACTAGGAATATCAATTGATTTATTATTTTTTACATGTATAATTTCCCTCAAGATATTTAATTTTGAAAATAAATCAAATCCATCAATATCCAACAAATTATCATATTTTAATGGTTTTCAAGGTTTAAGCATTTTTCTTTCAAAAATTTATAATACAGTGATTTTAATTTTTTAACACTAAATAAAAAACCAAAAATATCTTCATATATTTTAAATTGTTCAAATCTACTTTGAAGTGTGATAATTGTTTTATCTACAATATGCAAAAAGTAATCAATTCTAAATGATTATTGAAGAAATTTTACAATTTCATCAAATTGTTTCTTTTTAAGTCTCATACGTTTTTTTTACGAAACTTAGGTTATATATTCATTTTAAAAGCAATTTTCTTGGAAGAAATCAATGCATTTTCAAATCCATTTTCTCTGTACTTTTCAAAAAATTTCAAAAAATGAAAAAGACCTTTTAATTGTTCAATAATTTCAGCAATGCACATATATTTTGGTTATAAATTCTTACTAAGAGAGTTAACTACAAATAAAATGTCATACCAGATATTAATGTCTAATAAAAACTCAAAATTTTCTAGTTCATAAGATGAAATCCTCTTTATATATGTGTACACAAAAAAATAAATAAATAAATAGATATAGATTATGTAAATTTAAAAAATTAAAACTAAAAGGATAAATTGAAAAAACAAAATAGGACAACATAAGGTGTATCCTTTTTATATATAACTAATGAAAATGCATGTATTCCGTGCATGTGCATTAATTTTTTTTATGATATTAAAAAGTAATATAATTAGTAATAATATTTTTATTATAATTAAATACAAATAATTTTTATAATGATTTTAATTTAATTTTTTTTAAAGGGTAAAACTAAAACGAAATGTGAAAAAAATTTATCTCTTTATATATATATATATATATATATATATATATATATATATATATATATATATATTATATATATATATATATATATAGATAATTATAGATAGATTTGATCATTTAAAGTATTTTATATTAAGGATTAGAGAACAATATTTATTTATTATTATAACAACAAAAACCATAATAATAATAATAATAATAATTCTCTTACTTTAAATTCATATCAATAATGATTTTCGATGGTTACATTGGCATAACATTAAACCTTGTATATTATCAGTTTACATTTGTATTAAGTTAAAAAAAAAACATTAATTCGCACAAGTGTTTGCCACTTGATCAAATTGTTCATAATTCATATTTTGTAAAAAGAAAAAAAAAACTTGGAGTCTTTAAAAAAGAAAATACAAACACTTATTTTTCTACAATATTTTTATTTTATGTAGTTCACATTATATTAGTTCTATTTTTTAAATTTTTTAATCAAGTTTTAACGAATTATTACATCACATTTATGTGTATAGAACACTTGGTAAAGAGATGTAAATTTTCCCATTTATATGAACAAATGTTAGTATTAAGCTTTGTTAATTAGTATTTCAGCTTATCATGAAATGTATTTTAATTTTATAACACTTTTAATTTTATTTTTTAAACATATACGTGGCAACCAACATTGTTATTGGATAAAAAAAATCATTTAAAAATGAGAAAGCTTCCATTAATATTTATTAATGAAAATGTTGGAAAAACATATCAGAAAAGAATTGGTATGAGAAACTAAATTTGTGAAGAAAGTCGATTTGTATAAGAAAAATATTCACATCCTATAATCTATAACCATATATAAAAAAAAAATTCTTCTTTTCTGTCATATTTCATAATTCCAACTTTATTTTTTATAATTTAATTATTTGTTAAATTTTTAAAAATTAACGGTTATTTTTATAAGTTTTTATAAAACTATTTATTTATCTCATTCTTCTTTTTTCTTCTATTCATCAACAGTTATTTTCTCATATTTTTTTTCATACATCTCACTTTATTTTTGATAAATATAATTTTATTTTGTTTATTAACTTAATAACATTATAATATCATCAACTACTAATATAATATCATGCATATTAAAAAAATTCATAATAAATATACTTATAATTAATTAAACATATTGTTTATATTCTAAACAGTATTAGAATTTTTTTAAAATTTCGTGGAGATTTTCCTATAAAAATTTTTAAAAATTTTGTAGAAAGAGTATTTCATGTGAATTTTCTTTTGAATTTTGATTGATAAATAATTCTTTTATGAGTAATTAGTTAATGTGAAATTTAAAAATTAGTATGAAATTTCTTACAAAATTTCTTATGAAAAAATATTTACAGCAAATTTTCATGGAAAAAAAAGTTTGTAATAATTTATTTTTTTGCGAAAAGATCAATTAAAAAATCAACATGTACTTTTTTCTTGCAACTTTAAAATTCACAAGTAATTTCCTTCCGTATTTTAAATTTTTGAGTAACTTTTTGCAAAAAGTTTCCAATTAATTTATAGTTTTCAGGAATAAAAAAACTTAATTAACTGAAAACATAACACTTCTAAAATAAAGAATTAAAATTAAATTAAAAAATACACTAAATTGATTAACAAATATACAATGAAAACAAAAATTGTATGTCAGAATGCAGCTTCAATTGTTAAAATTAGACATCCATTAGTACATTTAGTTTTAACTTCTCATCAATTTTTGGCTTCTAAACGATATTGGACACCACATTCCAAAGCGACTCCTTTAAAGTTGATCTAATCCCTCTTCTACTGTAAGACATATTCTATATATTTAAGAAAAATTCTAATTTTACCTTCGAAATACAATTTAGATTATATAATCTAAAATGTATGTTTTAGTTTGAATTTCAGATCGTATAATTCATAATTTTTTTATTTATTTTAAATTGTATAATTTAGAATATAAATTGTATATCAAAATTTGAAATGTAAAATTTATATTCCTAATTATATAACTTTGAAATGAAAAGTAATGTCAGCATAGTACTTGCTGGATTCACTAACACCGGGGTCACCATCTCGAATTTCATCTTCACTTTCCAACCAATCCCTCTTGTCTTCTCACGCTATGCCTTCACGATAATGGGGTGCGGGAAGAAAGTATGAAGGTGCAGGAAAAAATACCCGACAACGGGGTTACAAGTAAGTTTTGGATTGGGCCGGTGTTGGTCCTCAAAAACTAGGATGATGGGAACTTTTTTGGATTGGACCGGATAGACTTCCGAGTTAGATTGTAAGTTTTTTTTTTAATTGTTCTTGTTAATATATATTATAACAATGTGTAAAGAGGGTTTTTTGCTGTGTGTTCACGTCTTAAAATACCAGTTTTATCTTTAAAAATATTATTTATTAAATTTTTGAAAATTAGTTGTTATTTTACACACTTTTTTATAAAATTGTCTATTTTTACTGTTCTCTTTTTTTCTATTCATCAATATTTATCTCTCATTTTTTTCTGATATATTTCACTTTATTTTTAATAAGTATAATTTTATTTTATATATTAACTTAATAACATTACATTATCCTCCCCTACTAATATAATATCACATATATTAAGAAAATGCATACACACAGGCATGACAACAACTGTGTGCATATTAGTTTATATAAAAAATATATTTAATTTTATAAACATTTAATAAGTTTTTAATTTATAAATTAATATTTTTAATTGAATAAAATAATTTTATTATAATTTATAATTAAAATATAATTTATAAATATTAATAATTTAAGTTATAATATTATTATTTTTTTATTTGTATGAAGTAGTTATTTTTCAAATTATTTTTAATTTTAAAAAAATAGGTTGACCAATGAAAGGTTGATAAGTTGAAAACCTTAATGATCGGCGCCGGGTTCCTAACCCATTTTGCCATCTACTAAAATAAGAGTTAAATTCATGTAACACAATTTGTAATATTAAAATAAAACAAAAACTTAGCAATGTCTCAGTTTTTCATTAAAAGTATACATTGTTCCTATAATAAATATTTTTTCAATTTTCAGTCTGACTAAAAAAATTAATAAATTTAGTAGAAATTTAAATATGTGTTTGGGTCATATTGAGTATAAATAAAAAAATATATAAAAAAAGCATCACAAATTTTTGGAAGTAGTATCATAATATTTTATAAGAGTTTTTCGTGATTAATTAGTGCTTAATCTTTCCGATGTCACTTCCTCAAAATAATAAAGGAGTTAGAATTCATTTTAACGTAATGTAGGATGTTGTAATAACATAAAATTTATTAAAATAAAAATAAATAAAAAAATATAAAATATGGTAGATCATATCAAATTTATGATAAAAAAATTACAATTAACGAAATATAGATAAATTATACCAATTATGAAAAAAAAAATCTAAATAATACATATAGGTGAAACATTAAACCACTTATATTATTATTATTTTTTATAAATAAAAATCTAACTAGCTAACTTATCAACATAATGATTTTTGTCATAAAAATATGAGAATCTTTGAATTGTATATACTTATAAAAATGAAAACACTAATGTCATGTTCTTCTAAGACTTCAAGGATCCATTTGTTGATCTAAGAAATCATGACAACTTAAAAAGTAGAATTACTCTGTAATCATAGCATCTAAAATCCCTCTCTTCAAGTGTGCTCATAGCATCTAAAAACCCTCTCTTCAAGTGTGCTCCAAAGCATAAATGACCTTCATAAACTCAATATAAAAGAAGTTTGCACCCCTAACAAAGCTTAAAAAAAACTATCCATATATTCACCTTGACTTTCTTTAAAAATACCAATAAATGTAGCTAAACCAAGATGACTCCTAGTTGTACCATCAATATTCACCTTAAGAAAATTAGTAGATGAAACTTCCCATATTACGTTGATTAATGAATCCACCATACCCTCCCTAATTTGAATATTGAAAAATTTCAACACAAAAAAACCAGAGACAATATTACTCTTATGTTTCTTAAATTTATTTTGCATCAACTCCTTAATTTGAAAAATAACATAAGTAAAAATAATTCGAATCAAAAATCTACTATGGTTTATCATCCTTCAAATTAGTCAAATAACTACGAGAATAAAAGTTAATTTAATCACTTTAAGCAAAAGATTATAAGGAGACTTCATAAACTGAAAAACCAAATCCAAATAGAAAAACTACAAATCCTGGAAAAATTCCTTCATTCTTTCCAACAACCGCATAACAACATAATAGTGAAAGAAAAAATGAAAGAAATATTGACATGAATAACACATAGAACATAAAACCACATCTTTTTTAACTTTCAAATTAGTAGTTAAATAGTCATACAATAACATTTAAAGAATAAAAGTTTTAGCTAGTGGTACAACATTCAACCAAATCAAGTTTTATCATTCCACACATTCCATAATAGAAGAATAATAAATTTTAATAACTTTTTGAAAACGTACACCAATACCATCCCAAATTCAATTAGGCACATCATTATCCTTATTAACCATCAAAGAAGAAAAATCACATAAATTGGCAACAATATAAGGAAAGTTTCAATGAGTACTTATCAAGTCGAGCTAATAATATACTATAACCTTACTTTATCAAAATAAGAAATTCTAATCAATTTAGATGTCCAAATGTCTGAAACACCAGTGATCATTTCAAACATTAACACAATCATCTTTACCTACTATCCAAAAAAGTATTTTCAAGAATAACATCATATGCATCCATAATAGCATACCAAATTAACAAGTTAAAGAACAACTATTTTTTTATATTTTGACTTTAGAAATTGAGTACACATGAGTTCAACCCAAGTCATTTTACCATAAGCAACCTCCCAAGCTAAATGAGATAGGCTTTATTTTCCAATTGAGTATTAATAACATACAAATCATCATTTACCTTAAAATTACACAAGATAGATAATTTAACAATGAGTGATTGTCATTTGTATGTATCCCAAGTACAAACAAAATTTTGAATCCATTGTTCACCTTAAGAAGCTTAATAAGGCATTTATAAACTTGAAAGTTATAAGACAACAAGCTAACAATCACAACATTTACTAGTTGAGTTCTTCTCATCATACAAAGCAACTTTCTTTTTCAAGAAGTAAGTTTATCACGAATCTTATCAACAAAAGGTTGAAAAAAATTATGCATTAGGAGCTCCACAAAAGTTGGTACACACAAATATGTAAAAGGAAAAAAAATCAGTGACTACAAGAGAGAAGTCTTAAAATGTCTAACAAAGGAAGAAGAGTCATCATCGGCAGGGTGATCATGGATTCAATTTCTAATGATCTGATCCATATCCATTTTAGATACAAATAATTGTATTAGGTTGTGGATCCAAATCCATTTTTTCTGTAGAACTATTTTGATTTTTTTTTAAATTTAGATCCAAATATTTTGATCAAGTTCAAGATCCAAAATCCATTTTTTATAAAGAAAATTTAAATTGAATTTTCTAACACTTGTGTTGTCATTTCTTCCTAATAGTGTCTTGGGTGTTTGTCACACTACCTTCAAATTTCGAAAATTAAAACAAGACAAGGTTGTTTTCCATTTACACAAAAACATTAAAGAGAAATTTTTTTAAAATTTAATTTTGAATAAAATTGTAGATTTAAATAATATAGATAATAAAATATAACTAAGAAAAATACCATACTACTAGTCTCTATTTTTTGTATTTATCAAAAGTTCATGCAATACATAATTACATATTTAACATTTTAGCTATACTAACAAATCAAAACATATTTATTATTTATCATCACATAAAAAATATTATTAAAAAATAAAAAATAATGAAAAAACTTAAAAAAAAAAGTAAATATCCGTATTTCGAAAGCTAGTGATTCTCTTTCCAAAAAAACATGGTTCCGGCGGGGCTTGAACCCGCGACCTTCGGCTCATAAGACCAACGCTCTAACCAACTGAGCTACGAAACCAATACATGCATTACAAATTCAAAATAAAATAATTTTGTCAATATTAAGTATCAAAGATAAATATTTGGTATGAATAAAATTATTATAAAAGAAAAATAATACTATTCATGATTATATGTGACAATTTGACTTGCATTTAGGACATGTTCTTTTGCGCTGAATTACTATGGAAAGGTGATGTAGAGCGATGACCGTAGAGAATTATCATGTTCTTTTTCGATGAATGCAAAGGAACAAAAAGCGGTGATTTGCGAGATTCACCCACATTTTGCTTTCCACTATTTTGAAAAGATTTGAGAGTGACTTTACCAGTTTACCAATATGCCCTTCGTTGCTCCCACTGCTCTCATGGCTCGAGGTCTGTATAAAGAAGAAGATTTTTGATCTACAATATGGATTCCTGATGCGTAACAGGATAGATTCCTGACTCGTTTGAATTTTGAATTGTTTGACCGTGTATTATGTGTTGTTGAGCCTCTTGAATGAACCATTGAATGCCATTAAGAAGGTGGTTGGTATATTATATTACAAGAGTTGGGAAGAACAAAGCTGCTCCATGGCGGAGAGAGTCGCGTATGTTTAAGCTATAACGAGGTGAGTTATATTTTGTAGTTTTTTTATGTGGCCTAACATTGTACTTCCCTTCCTATTTGTTGTTTGATGCACTATACTTTCATTCCCTTTGATGGATGGAAGATCCATACCAATCCTTAAGCTTTGTAGCATTTTCGTAGCTTTCCACCATTGTTGCTCATTCACGAAGATAATAGCTAACAACAACTTTGTTTTTGAAGAAGGAATGGACCTGGATTCGTTGTAGTTGGATCCGGTTCCAACTTCAATAACTTTTGTTCAATTTACCCAGTTACACTTTTCTTGTATCCGGTCCAAAATGAAAGGCTTTTGTTGTTTAATCGGTTCCATTTTGGGTGTACCTAATTCCACCAGTTTCTCCACTAGTTTCTAATTCCTTTATCTGGTTGTGGCAGGAAGTTCATGTTGTGTTGAAGGAGTTCACAACAGTCTTGAAGGAGGACGACGCTTATTCCCCCAGTGGATGATGGTGGTAGTCGTTCTTGTCGCTCTCGTCGGCGTGAATCGTGGAGGTGGTGTTACAGTGGGGAGTTATTTTCGTGGTATATGGTAGTGCAGTGCTTTATACTTCAATTTCATCTAAACCATCTAAACCCATGTTGAGATGTGGTTGGTTTTGTAGGTTATTTCATGGAAAGAGGTGGTGGACGTGTTGTTGATTGTTGTAGTCGTGGTACACTTGTTATAGTGGTGGTGTTGTTATTGGTATATGGTGGTGCGTGATACTGTTATGATCTGCTTCACTTATTCATTGTTGTTGGTCTTATAGGGTCCTAAGGTCATGCGTGATATTAAAGCCAATGTTGGTGCTCTTTTGTTGTTTTAGGTGATATCGCTTATTGGTGTTTGATGATATTCGAAGGAGGTGCTTCCTAACTTTGGTTTGTTGGTGGTATCTAACCTCTTTGTTAACAAACAAGTAAGTTATAAGTTGTATCTTATTTATCTGCTATGGTAAAATTTATTGTATAATATCAGTTTGATTTTTCAATGAGTTTGATTTTGATAAGAAATTTTTCTTGTTTTGATGTTATAAAACATATTATTTTTTTTGTTATTTTTATTTCTATTTGTTTCAATGTGAGCTGCTTATATTTTTTATACTAGTAATTTAGATGGAGGAGGAATTACATGTGTCATTTTTCTACCGAAGATGTAATAGATGATGCTGTCAGTGTGAACTTCAATATAGTTGCACACTTACACTGAAAATTACAATTGTGCACAACTAACAATGTTATGCATTGTTGTGCATGCGTTGAATATATTGAATATGTATTCTTCTTTAAGAAATAGTGTTAGAGATTTTGTGTCAGACAATGATCAACACGAGAGTAGTTGATGTCGTGACATTATTCAGATGGGACCAGAGTCATTTATTAACCTATGTTAGCACTTAAGGGCAACTGGGTAAGTGAAAGATGCTATACGGTGCACACTAGAGGAACAAGTTGCTAAGTTTCTACATATCATTGGGCATAATGTGAAGAATCGTAGTGTGTCAATTTTCTTCTATCGTTCTAGGTCGACCGTTAGCAGACATTTCATAATGTCTTGAATGCCATTTTAAGTTTGGAGTCAGAGTTTTTAATTCAACCGTTCGGGACAGAGGTGCAAAATCATGTCTTGAACAATACTCGAATCTACCCGTACTTTAAGGTAACATTGGCCATAATACTTTTATGTTTTGTTAGCTACTTACAAAAATTAAACAATCTTTATTTACAATTTTAATTTTATTGAAATAGGATTGTCTAGGGGCCATAGATGGAACTCATGTTAGAATAAGGGTTCCTTTATCTAAGGCTCCCAAGTATCGAGGTAGGAAGGACAAGCCAACACAAAATGTCTTCGCTGCATGTGATTTTGATATGAAATTCACTTATGTGCTGGCTGGATGGGAGGGGACAACACCTGATTCAAGAATATTGAAATATGCTTTTGTTAGAGATGATCCTTTGGTCATACCCGAAGGTTAGTTTTAAATTTTGTTTATTTTATGATGTTTAAGTCGTCCATCACTAATAACTTAATAATTATCACAATTGTAGGAAAATGTTATCTTGGGGATGCTGGTTTTATGTTGAAAAAGTCAATATTGACTCCATATATAGGTGTAAGATATAATCTAAAAGAGTATGCACGAAGAGGGCCACACAATTCTCGTGAATTGTTTAGTCTTTGACATTCGTGTTTGAGAAACGTGATTGAGAGAAAATTTGATGTGCTAAAGAAATGTTTTCCTATCATAGCAAGTGGAACTGAGCTGTATTACGCTTTGGAGACAATAACAGATATAATTTTAGCATATTGCATCTTCCATAATTTCCTACGAGGTTTTGATAATGATGAATCTTTAATTGATGAGGTTGATTGAGAATTAGAGGAACATCTTGATGAAACAATAAATGGTCAAGTGGATCATGATGATGATTATAAGGTAGGTTGTAATATTTGGGATGATATATCAAATGAAATGTGGTTTGATTACTAAAACAATTAGCTACATGTACTTAATTAAGCATGTTTAGAATGGCTTTATTAAATAAAAAATTTTATGTTGATGAACTATTACATTAATATCAATGTCATGAAACCTTTGTTTGTCCTAGGTATTATCTTATGAATACGGGAAATAAAGTAGTTGTCGCTTCTGTTGCAGCTCCTCGAGAGTTCATCAAGTGGATTGAGGAAATGGATAAGAAACTTCTAAATGCCATGATAGATGAATCTCGATTAGGCAACGGGGTTAACAACAACTGGACAACATAAGCATATAGTAACATGGTTCATCATCTTCACTAGGGATGACAACATGGCGGGGCAGGGACGAGTTTCACTATCCCATACCCATTTCCATAGAAAAAATTCATCCACATCCCCATCCCCAAACCCAACAGATATCAAACTTTTGTCTCATCCCCATCGGGTAACAGGTATAATCTTGTAGTCATACCCGTACCCGTTTTTTTACTGCTTCAATATTAATTTTAATTGATTTTTATAAAATAATAAAAAATTATGGTAAAGGAAACATAATATTATCAAATATTCAATATTAAGAGGATGATTGTTTCTTCGATATCAAATATTTTGAAAGAAATTATAATTGTATACATTTTAAATTACAATACCAAATAAAATTTCATGAGAACCAAAACATTTATTAAATTTGCAAACATTGATGGAATGTAATTGATAAAATTTAAAAATATTTTTATAAAAATATAAAAGGAAAACAAATATTTAAATTAAAATATATTTTAAATACATGTTTACTCCAATTTTTTAAATTCTAATGAATATCCTTTTTATATACTAATAAAAATTATAATACATTACTTGATGAAAATGAAAGAACAAATATTAAACTAATAAATAAAATTTTTAACATAGATCTTTATCTTTTGAACTTCAATATATGTTGGATGGTGCTAAAAAAAGGCATGACAATTACATTAAATTTTTATATTGTAGTAAATAAAATTTGTTTAAATAATTATAGTCACAAAGTTACAACATGATTGATAATGAGTTAGAAAATACAAAATAATTATATAAAATATATCAAAATAGTATTGTACTTGATGAAAATAAACAACAAATAAAATATTAAAAAATTAACAAATATATGTCTTAAAAATAATCTGAGAGACTATTGAATCAAATCGCACAAAGAAAAATAAATGTATAATTAAGGGTATGATAAGATGAAAAAAATACCTTAGAGTTCTAAGAAAACTTTTCAAATATCAACATATATAATTAATGGTTGAGAAATAACGAAAATTATTTTAGTGAAACAAAAGAGTTCTTTAAATGAAACAAAAATTAATAATAATAAAGTAAAGAATAATTTTTTTTAATATTTCCCGGTAAATGAAATGTTTATGCTATTAAATGCTTAATTTGAGAGTGTTAAACATTTTCATGTAAAAGAAAAATATACAATAAAAAAAATATTAAAAAAGAATAGAAATATTCAAATGTGAGACAAAAAAAATATTTAATTGACATATATCATTTGAACATAATTGCATAAATGTTATGATAAGATGAAAAATATATTGTCAATGTGAATGAATTTCATGACAAACTAAACAATTATAAGAAATAAAAGATAGAATATATATATATATATATATATATATATATATATATATATATAAGGTTACTTAATTATCTGTGAATATTTTAATAGTTTAAATGGAGACGGGGATATGGCGGGGACGAGTATTATGGCGGGTATGGGGACAGGAACGGGGCGGATATATACATCCCCATACTCATCTCCATATCCAATTGAAAAAGTTGGGGATTCCCCATACTCATACCCATAACCATACCTATGCATAGTCAATGCAGGAATTTTCTGTCAAAACGGAGACAAGTTCGGACAATACCCACGAGGGCGAGTTTATTTGTCATCTCTAATCTTCACCAATCAAGGTTTGATGCAGTAACAAAAAGCAATGTAAAAAATAGACAAAAAGTCTTGAAAGAGAGATGGTGCGATGTTCATATTTATTTTCTTCACTTGGTTGATTTGCATGGAATCCAATCTCATAGCGCTTTGAAACAGAGGAAGAAGTATGGTCCGATCTAATAAAGGTAATTGAAATTAATTACAATATTTTGATTTTTAGGAATCAAATAATTTTTGATTTATGGTCATGATAAATGGAAGGTTACTACTATTAGGTATTATGACCTCATGGAGGAATTATGGGGAGTAAATCGAACCACAAGGGTTGGGGTACGCACAACACGTCAAGCACGATGTCAGCGTGAGCAACACAGGTTAGAGGTTGATCTTATTGATCAAATGGAGTACATACCTGACCCACCTTTGTGTGAAGGAGGTAGTAATCCAACTCGACCATCACCACCGGTTATGGATGAGTACAGTCCTAGGCCTACTCAATCACAACCATCAGTTCCTTCATGTCGGACGTCGACATCACGAGGCTCTAAAAGAAAAGCACCAATGGTTGATTCTATGGACTCACAGTTTGAGAAACTTACTACTAAGCTAAACGAGTTCATGGATGTCATGGGATCGGGTAACTCCCATTTCGAAAAGATATCATCTACAACAGAAAGGTAGGTTGTCGCAATCGAGGTGCGTAATGACATACTTATTGAGCAAGTTGGCATGATGCGCCGCATGACAAATTTCCAATACTCAGAAAGCAACATATGGGAGATGTTAGTTGACATGAACATACATGACGAAAATCTAATGGAACAATGTTATAAGGTGTTAAGCCAATCCAGTTCACACAAATTGGTTCATCATCGGTCGAGCTAAAAATGAATTAGCTCTACCTGACTTACTTTTTGGTGAGTAAAAAATTTTGTAATTAGATTGACTCACCACATGTTGGTGGATTAGTGGGTTGACTCACTTAAGGATGCTTTGTTCTTCCAATTTATTTTATATATTTATTGTAGTACAATTGAAGTGAATTGACTCATCGCATTTTTTATAGCAGTATAATCAAGGTATTCACCTATTTTAGCAAACATTATTATAAAAATACTACTAAGAAAATTCATATTTTCTGTCAATTTTGTTTTGAATTTTTTTTCGTAGGAAATATTTATAAATTTTGTTATGAAAAAAAATTATAGGAAATTGCTACAATTTTTTTTTTTACAAAATATTTCGTATAGACACTTTTTGCAAAAGAATTTTGAAGAAATAATTATTCATGAAGAAATTACTTGTCAATTAAAATTCTTAAAAAATAATAAAAAAATATTTTTTTTCTTGTAATTTATTTTAACAAATTTGTAAGAAAAATTCCGTGTAATATGACACTAGTTGAAAATTAAAGTGTTAACCTACGTAACTTGACAAACAAATTAATTAAATATCAAAATTATTCAAGCATTATTGGACAATATTCTAGTTTTTAAAAAAAATAAAAAATGTCAACATGCATAATTAGAAGTATTAAATAATTATGATAAAAAATTTATGAAAAATAATAATAAAACTAATAAAGAGTTGTTGTTGATAGATATGGGATCAATCCACCTTCAACTCGACTCAAACTTGATGAACCTAAGGTTAAGTGAACTAAGTTTAATTACTCACATTTAAAAAAAATTGAACCCATTTTTTCAGTTCAACCGAGCTCAAACTTGTGGTGAGTCGGATTCAAATGTTAAAATCTGTTTTAACATCTCTATTTATTAATAAATATCTTATTAAAATTATAAATCATATATTTTGTAACCGGGTATATATAAGTTTGTTTATATGTTATTTCATACAACTTAAAAAATTAGGCTGTTTGTCACAAAAAGTTTATCCACATGCGCAAGTCTACCCATGAGTTTATCATAAAAGTGAAAATGAAAAACAATCTAATATACATTTGATAGGCATGATAAAAAAACTAAGGAAGCTTTTAAAACTATTTCATGAGAAACAAAACTTCCAGAGAGATGGAGATAGTGATATCAAGAGATATCTATGCGTTCTATGAAAACAGAAAATTACACGAGCATCACATTGGAAGATTTCTAAGAAACGAACTGCAATTTTCCCTTATACAAGAGAAATGGTATTTGCATAGTATATTTAAAAAAAAAAAGATATAAAAAGGACAAAGATGGAATGTAGTAAATGATCAGATAAAAATATTACAAAACAAATCTTCATTTTTTTAACTATGTTATTGATTAACTTTATTGAAGAAACTCGTAGATTTCCTTTTTAGTTCTCTTTAATTACTTTTTTTTGTCCACAAAATTATACATTTAAAGGTACAATTGTATTGCAAATTTATACATTCATAGTGTGTTTGGTTTCACGTCTAAGTGTAATTGTTTTTCCAATATAAAATTACATTATGTTTGGCTTTAAAATTGAGTTTGAACTAAAAAAATTTACATCGAAATAGAAACTAATATTATTAGCTTCTGTGTTCATATAATCAATTCTTCCAAAATCAATTATTCAACGCGCTCTCAAAACATCTCTCAAAAGAAACAATCACATGTTAGTTGCATTGCATTTATCTTTTTTTTTTTAATGAGGTTAGGGTTACAAGAAACTTGTTTAGGTGGTCAATGGCATTAATTAGATTGCATATAATTCAAAAATTGACTGGCCAGACAAGGTTGGGGGCAGTCCTTTTACATGCTCCTGCTCATAGAAAATGACTTTTCTGGAAACATATGCACTCTTATATCTCACCATATTTTGTACTACACTAGTTGTTGTAAAAAAAAAAAATCATAGCAACATGTTGTGTTTAATGGCCCTCAAATTTATTAATTAATCTCTTACTAAATGAAAAGTATATATTTTTTTTTTCGAGAAACTAAATTTATAATTTAAATTTGAAAAATATGTTTCAACTCATAGTTCAATATAATTCTTTGCTATATAAATAATGAGTTGTTTGGTTAAGTTTAAACCTAATTCTTTGGAATCTATATCTAATAAATTATTTCATCAAATGTGTTCTCTATGGACAACTACGAATTAAATGTCATTTCCAAGTCAAAGAACTTATTTCAAATAGTTGAGACAAGTGATGATGATTAAAGTGTGATTGAACATTTCTTACATGAATGAGTTTTTAGGGTTTAATTTGTAAGAGAATGGAGGCTAAAGTTATGAGTTTGATATATAGTCTCTAAACATATGTTGTTAATGAGTCTTGAATTGAATTGACTTTCATAATAACGTAAGAGACCCACAAACTATTGTAACGTGTGGTAGATTTTCTCGCAAACATTAGTTGCTGGAATTAGGTATTCAATGTTGATGGTAACATATTTGAACGTGTCATGCATTGTACACAGAGTTCCCAGAGCATTAGGGCATGAAATTCAATGTAAGAGTGGTATAAGATTGAAGTAGAAGTTTATTCTTGAGAGGTATTTTTCACATCAAGCCTTAAGGTAACACCCACGTAGCTTCCCTTGTTAATAATTGAATCGATGTTTCTTCTAACGTGAGACAAGTAAGCTTTCGGATGTGAATCTTGAACTTTCAACGCACAGGTCATTGTAAGTGTTTGTTATTCTCGGCAAAGTTCACGAAGATCCACATAATAAAGACAATATTTGTACATGAAAAGTGAAAAATATCTTTTTTCCTTTTTGTAAATTCTAATTTTTTCTAGAATTGTTCTAAGATTTATAAATATGATTTCTTTAGTTTCCGTAATATATTAAATAAGGATTTTTTTTTTATCAGCATTAACGATTTAAACATTAAATTCATAGTAGATATCATATAAAACTTGATATCTAACTTAGACTTAAAGCCCATCAATCTATTATATCAAATTATATTATAATACATTACAACATAATATATATATATAT
>Ga0214545_1003739_pt1 | contig 28854 bp, 10 predicted proteins | sample CNSS4metaG_FD_160064 | JGI IMG/M metagenome (GOLD analysis project Ga0214545, IMG submission 160064) | Root nodule microbial communities from cowpea collected in UCLA plant growth center, Los Angeles, California, USA - CNSS4 | ecosystem: Host-associated > Plants > Roots > Nodule | place: USA... | reverse complement strand
AAACTGGCCTTGGATTGCTTTAAGATACGAACTCGCTGTGCCATCGGTGCACGCCTCCATGCTCGGGCAAGTCCGATTGGCAAGGAGCGTGCCACCCCATGAAGGGAACTTATGGCGGAAGGGGTGTCCGTCAAGTCCTGTTGAAATTGCACGACCTTTCCGTTTGCGCCGCGCGCAATCTACGGCCTGAGCTACGGTCCTCTTTGTAGTCTCGCGACCGTAGTTTCGGCGACTCACGCAGCGTGCCGGGCTCGCGCGGCACCCTTCTCTGCTATCGCCAAACTCCAAGCAGATGTGCTCGGGTTCCGTGCCCCTCCCCTCAAGCTCCCGCCGGCTGCCGATTGGTCGGTCGGCTTCGATCGTGCCGCGGATGGCTGAAGCGCTCGTGGCACTCGCTTCGATCAGTCATCGTTGCCGGGTCTGCGCGTCGCTTTGATGCCACTGTGCATGCCGGTCAAGATCCCTTCGGGGACATCCGCTACGCCGGTGTGTGCGGGTGCTGATCCATTGCGCCGACTATCGCTGCAGCCATAGCCTCGCGCCTTCAACGCCGACCATAGCCTTGTCCATCTCCGTACGGAGAGCCCACAGCTCCTCGATGAACATCGCCTCAAAACTGAGGACTGATGTCTGGATGCAAGGGCTGCGTGGGGCGAAGGGAAAGCCTTACAACGCCCCGCTGTCGGACGACCCACTAAAGCTGTCGAGCGAGGTGCCGACTAAAAAGCTAAACCTATGGACTTCGTCGCTCACGTGCAAGCCTCAGACAAAAAGGAAGTTGTCCTGATGACTGACCAGCTGAGCTGCTGTTATTCCACTGAAAGTGATCGTGTCGCCGGCTGTTGTCGTAATGACCGCTCCGCTCGAGCTATCGGACAGGGACGCTTCGAGCGCTGACCAGCCAGAGAACAGGCTGGTCGATATTTCAACGATGTCCTGCCGATCGCCTGTCAGTTGGAAGCCGGCAACAACATCCTTTCCGAGCCCGGGCTCGAATGAAAACATGTCGGCTTCGGGAGTGCCAACAAAAATATCGTTCCCCACTGGGACCGGTGGTGGAACGGCGTTTGGATCGATCGAAATGCGCGTCTCATTTCCAAGGTCAGTAAAGACAAAGCTATCGGCCGAGAAAGAACCAACAATGTTTATGTCCACTTCGACGGCGGCATTCGCACTGGCAACCGGGAACACCAGCGTCAACGTCCCCCCAGTGCCATCGCTGTTCGCTATATAATGGTTGCCAAACGGGAAGAGCTCGGGAACAACAAGGGATACGCTCGAACTCATCCCGACCAATGTATTGTTGCTGAGTGGAATGAAATCGAAATCAAGTTCGCCCGCGTACCCCGCACCGAAGACTATAGTAGAATCTGCGATATGGTTTGCATTAACGAGAGAGCCGGCGTCGATTTGAACAATGCCGCCCCTAGCAAAGCCGTTCATTAGTATGTTGCCGCCATTCAACCATAGCGTGCCTGCATTACTGAGTTCATCCAAAGCCAGCGTCCCATTCTGGACCTCGATCAGGCCACTGTTGTTGAATGTGGTGCTGATCCTCGATGTCGCCGCCGAGCCGCTCTTGATGAAGGTACCGAGATTGTTCACCACGGCCGCGCTGCCGTCGTCTGTGGCGCTGTAGTTGTTGGTAGTAATGCTCAGCCCGCTGATCGTGGTCTGGTCGTCGAACGTCGCTCCGCTCGCGATCGTCAGCGTGCCGGAGCCGGTCTCGCTCTGGCCTGTGATCGGGTTGGCACCGTTGAGGTCGACCAGGGCGAACGTTCCCGTCGCTGTGCTGCTGCCACCGAGCTGCAGCGCCCGCCCGCCGTCCAGCCCGAAGAAGTTGCTGAATGCCGCCCCGCCCTGCGCCAGCGTCGTGCCCGTGCCGCCCTGGGTCCCTCCCGAGAAGGCAGAAGAGCCCGTCGCCGTCAGCGTGCCGCCGCCGGTCAAAAGGCCGCCGGTCTGCACCAGCGAGCCGGTCGTAGCGGCACCGGCAAATGTCACTGTGCCGCCGCTCACCGTCGTCGTGCCGGATCCCGTGTAGGTCCCACTGATCGTGGTCGTGCCACCGCTGAAGGTCGCATTGCCGGTGATGCTCGAGGCCGCATCCAGGGTACGCGTCCCGCCTGCGAACTCCACTGTGCCGGCGCCCTGATAAATCCCTCCTGCATCACTGCCGCCGCCGGACAAAACCAGCGTTCCGTTCTGGACCTCGACCACGCCGCGATTGTTGAATGTGGTGCTGATCCTCGATGTCGCCGCCGAGCCGCTCTTGATGAAGGTACCGAGATTGTTCACCACGGCCGCGCTGCCGTCGTCTGTGGCGCTGTAGTTGTTGGTAGTAATGCTCAGCCCGCTGATCGTGGTCTGGTCGTCGAACGTCGCTCCGCTCGCGATCGTCAGCGTGCCGGAGCCGGTCTCGCTCTGGCCTGTGATCGGGTTGGCACCGTTGAGGTCGACCAGGGCGAACGTTCCCGTCGCTGTGCTGCTGCCACCGGCCTGCAGCGCCCGCCCGCCGTCCAGCCCGAAGAAGTTGCTGAATGCCGCCCCGCCCTGCGCCAAGGTGGTGCCGGTGCCGGACTGGGTTCCGCCTGAGAACGTAGAAGCACCACTCGCCGTCAGCGTGCCGCCACCGGTCAAAAGGCCGCCCAACTGATTCAAGCTGCCAACACTATTGCTACTGCCGTTCAGCGCCAGCGTTCCACTGTTGAGGCTGAAGTTTCCGTTGGACTTCAGCCCATTTGCGATCGCAAGCGTTCCGCTCGTCTGCTGCAGCGATGCTGCGGTTACCGTTAACGATCCGAACTCAGTATTGGCGCTGTTGAACGTGACAGTTTGTCCAGCCGGTAGGTCGATAAATGCGTCGTCGCTGGCGTTCGGTATGCGATTCACGCTCCAGTTCGCGGGGGTGTTGGCATCGCCCCCGGTCGCGCCAATCCACTCTATGCTGAAACTGGCGACATTGAACGACTTGGAAAGGAGATTTGCATCGTTGGTTTCCGGCGCCAACCCGAGCACGTGGACCCGGGTCCAATTTTCGTCATCGCTTGTGTCCGTGGGCGTTTCGGTTCCAAATATTCGCCCGACTTGACTGAATGTGTGGCTACCGACAAGGGCACCATTGGTAAGATAATCGAATGAGGCAACCACTGCGCCAACATCGGTCGTCGAGTGGACGAGGCGCAATAGGATTTGTGTCGCGCCTGCCGGCGTCGCCAGAGGCGTCGACTCAATAACAGTGAACGTGTCAGCAACGCGATCGATCTCGTGGAGCTGTACGGACAGACTTCCATTGGGCAGCCTGATGACCGCGAGCTCTATTATGTCGTCGCCAGCTTGATCGGAAGGGGTACCACCCTGAAGCGTATCGGTTAATCGGACCGCATAACGTTCTGAGGAGCTGTCAAGATTGCCCAGATCAAAAGTGGCTTCCACCGTGAAGTTATCGTCACTCTTCAAGCCAGCCGTCAGATTTGCCGGATCGACATTGGTGCGCAACACCACGCCTTCGCTGACCACCGCTGCGCCGCCGACACCGTTAACGGCTTCAGCGCTGGTTGCGTCCAGGTGGAGCCGTCCTCCCGATTCCACCGGTCCACCTGTGATGCTATAGGTGCTGGCTCCGAGTGGGCCATTAGGCGGCGCCAAGCCGTCATCGAACTCATCTGTGAAGAACGGCTGGCCATTACGAGAAATCGATAGCCGATCGAGCGGAAAATCGAACTCCGCGGGTCCGGCAACTCTATTGCCGGCACGATCAGTTACATCGGCGAGATCCACGTCCACGCGATGCTCGCCGAGTGCGAGCGGCGCGTAGGTCAGCTGCACGGTGAAACCGCCGTTCTTCAGCTGAACGACGGTGGGCGCGATCTCAACGCCGTCAGGCCCGAACAGATGGAAATTGTTCGCTGAGACCGTTGCAGGATCGAGCGGCTCAGAGAAATTGAAACGCAGCGTCCTGAACGAAAAGCCAACGGTCGCATCATCGACCACGTTGGTTTCGATCAGCTGCGGTCGAATGGCGTCGGGTACAAGCTCGACCGTAACAAGATTGGAAACGCCAGCGTTACCTCCAGTGTCGCGAGCCCGCGCTTGCAAGGTTACGCTCGTGCCGCCATTGGCAGCGATTGTGGGCAGTGCGGCACGCAGGTCGAATGGATAGGCGCCATCGGTGCGTTGAATCTGTCCGTTGACCAGCAATTCCACGTCGCGCACCTGCACATCATCCGAGATGCGCACGCCGAACGGCACCACCTGTCCTTCTTGAACCTGGATGCCCGGCTTTGTCGGATCGATGTCGGCGGGCGAATTAATAAGTGCGACGGTCGGAGCTTGGCTCTGCGTGTCGAAAGCAAGATAGTTGACCACCTGCAACTGATTGCCCGCACCAACGAATGCAAGCCCATTGCCAATGGCGACCGAAGTCGGTGCGGTCGGCAGCGGAATGCGGGTTACGAAATCGCCCGTGTTGGCAGGATCTTCGGTGCGAACGATATCGATCGCGTTACCGGCAATGCTGCCGACGGCAATACCAAGACCAGAGCCGTTGAGCGCGATCGCGGTCCCGACGATGTTGTTAGCGTCGGGCCCGCTAATCAGAGACATGGCCGCTGGATTGGAGACATTGATCGTGGCGTAGCTCGCGCCGGCGGGCACGTACAGCACGCTGTCTGCGACAAATAGCTGACGCTCGATGCCGCCCAACCCCAGCTGTAGTGTGAACGAACCTCGCTCAGCCAAGAGGAGCCCGTTTACGATCTCCACAGCGTGAACTATATTACTGTTATCCAATACGTAGAGGAATCTTCCCTCGTGCGCGAGGCCACTTACCATAGTGGCTGCGCCGAATAGATCCAGCGTTTGGATTTCGTTGCCGGTGGTAAGATCGAAGGACTTCAGGGTACCACCATCGTTGGCGTAGACGATGCCATCGATAATTTCAACCTGCGTGGCGCTGATGGCAATCGTGTTTATAAGCGTCGGAGCTGCTGGATTGGAGACATCAACGAGATGAAGCCCGGAAGCACCAGACGCCACGGCTGCTATATCCAGGGAGCTATCGACCGCAATGTTAACCGCCGTGCCGGGCAGGTCGACTTCCGAAACAACAGCTGGACGGAATGAATTACTCACGTCGACAACAGCTATCCCGTAGCTGCCTGTAGCGACGAATGCCATTACCGATGAATCGCCGAGATCTCCTTCGCTCTCGACGGCGACACCTCGAACTTCGCCCATCAGGCTGACCGACGCAAGTACGCCCGTCGCTACTGGAACTCCATCAAGGGGATTTGTCCTAGCCTCTAGTTCCGCGAGATCCGATATGCCGTCACCATCAGTATCGGCGACAGACAAAGACGTTCCTATCACTTTCTCCGCGGCATCTGCTAGTCCATCGTGATCTGCATCCTTGCTGATATCGGGCGGCTCAAAGAACAGTAAAGGAATTGTTGTAATTGAACCGCTACTGGATGTCGTTCCGATGTAGCTCGCGACCCAGCCTGTCTCTGGGTCGTATGCGCTGAGCTCAAAGTTTGTATTGGCTGGCAAGAAGACTGACATCTGGCCGCTGTCTGTAGCGACACCGCGCACCTCTCCATTTATAGTCTTCACCAAAAAGAACGCATTCTCCCGCCCAACGACTATGGCCTCGTAGAGTGTCGCAAACAGAGACTCGTATTGCTGTGGGTCGGTATTTCTAGCCTCCGAAGTAGCAGTTTCACCTATAAGTGCAGTACTCGTTGACAGTTCGTGGATATCGGTCTGAAAGGCCAAGGCGGACGCAATTGCGGCATCTATTGCGGTGGAAATGTCATCCACTGCAGCTAGTTCACTTGGCGGCTTATCTGGTTGCGATTGCGCAGCAAGTTCTCCAACGGCATTGAGGATGTTGAGACTTGCGGGGCCACGTGGCGAACTCGGCGGCAGGAGCAGATCGATCACTTTTTGCACGTTGTCGAATATCGCCTGAAAGACTGTGTCCTCTAACTTTCTCTCAGCGATATTGATAATATTCGTGAAATTCTTGATCGCGAGACCCATCGTATCCGCAGTAGCAGCGAATGCTTGAATCTTTATGCGCGTGAATACGTCGAGACATTCTGCATTCTGCGCAAGGTAGTTGTTGGCAACGGTCTTTGCAAAGGAGAGTATTTCGGACGCCGAGTTTAGAATGCTAATTCCGAGTTTCAGCTCGCTTGATAAGGTAAGTTTAACCGGATCAACCAGCAGCTTAATTTGATCCATAGTAAGCTTTAGAACATTTGCTCGAGCTCGTAACTCCGCCTCGCTTTCTCCAGACGCAATCGCATTTCGCAAATTTTCCAGTTCTTGGCCGGTCTTAACGGCATTGTCGACCAGTTTAGTCAGGTTCAGTACTGCCTCTGAAATCTTTGTAAGCGGCTTTGAAAACTCCTTCAGCAAAGTAGCGCCGAGTTTTATGGCTGCAAGAAGGTTCGAAATATCGAGCGGGTTGTACTCGCATTTTGGTGGTTCCTTCTCTTCCCCTGGACCATCTGTGGGAGAGCCCGGGGGAGTTGGACCAAACCACCCTGGCGCAGTGATGCCTTGGCCCGGATCGGTCACAACCGAAAGACCGTCCCCCGAAACGGTCGCCGTACCACTGATCTCGAGCTGCCCGGTGGTGTGATTGAATGAATAGAAGAACGTCTTCTCGCCCGCCGCTAATCCGTAGAGATTCGGGAAAGACATTGCGACCGGCTGGCTGAAGGCCGCGACATTGGGTGCTTGAATAGTGAACGTCGCTGCAAGTTGCATAATGCCCGCGGGCAGCATGTCGCGCACGAGCGCCGGATCGACCATCTGAATGCCAACTTGAGCGTTCGCGATCGGCTGCCCATTCTCATCGAGCGCGCTATTCGGCTGCACAATGATCTGCAGCTTCTCGCGCTGCGCGTCCGTCAGATTGAGGCCCGCGTTGGCGCCCGCCGTGATTACAGTTGGCGCTGTCTCGGACAGCGTTTGCAAAATGCCGGTGCTGAGCCTCGGCAAGTAGACTTCTGGACGATCGAGGTTCTCAATCTGCTCCTGCGTCGAACCCATCGTGCCCATCAGGGTGTTCACCTGCCCTGCTCGGACAGTCACGTCCATCACCATCTCAGGATAGAAAACGCCCGTCGGCGCATTAGCTGCAGTGCGGCCATCTATCGCAACCTTCACCACGCCGGCCGGCACGCTGGTCAGCGTAAAGCGACCCTCCGCGTCGGTGAACACCGCTTGATCCTCAAAACCGAGAATGTAGATCTTTGCATTGGCGATCGGCTCCAGGAAAACATCGTCAGGCGTATGCGCCGCGCCGTCAGGGCCGGCGCGAAAGTCGTCGTAGGTCATCGGCTTGAGGTCGGCGCCTGCGCCAACCACGACGCCAGTGATTGTGGTGTTGGGCAGCGGCGTGCGGCTTACCGTCGTGAACGAGGTCGAGAGATCGCCGCCTGCAATTCCGTCGGCATCGCCGTCGAGCAGCGCCGCGTCGCTCGCCGCCCGGATCGCGTCGCCGTCCAGATTGAGCTTAATGGTAGAGCTGCCCAGCAGTGGATCGTCAAAGAACAGCCAGGCACGCATGCCGTCCGGTGACACCACGACGTCGGCCGGAATCTTGGCTCCGCTCGCATCGGTGGCGAAGAAGGTGTTGGAGTTTAGGGTGGCCGCATCTACAGCGCGCGTAAAAGTCACCTGCGGCCGGAACGTAACACCAACGTCGCCCGCGCCATTCGCAGGCGTGATCGAGGCGACCGCAAATGGAACGGGGGTTAGAAGGTCAACGACTACCATAATCTCGGTGGTGTTACCGCCCCCATCCTTTGCGAAAACCTTCAATTCATGTGAGCCGATACCAAGCGCCGCAAGATCGATCGGTACATCGAACGCTCCGGTAGAGCTATCGAAGCTGATGGGCCGCACTGATCCGCCGTCAAAGCTGTAGCCAAGCGAGACAATGTTCGAGCCCGTGCCGGTGACGGTGCCAGCAAGTCGGCTCGCGTTGGTGAGGTCGTCGCCCGCGGAGAGGCTCGTCAGCGCGATCGTTGGCGGAGCTGTGTCCCGTACAAAAACGAAGGTCTGGCTGCCCTCGTTGCCTGCGGCATCCTTGGCTATGAATGCCAGCGAATGTTGCCCGTCAGCGAGCCCGGTGAACAGCGCGTTTACGTCGAGCGAAAATCGGCCGACCTCATCGACCGTCACGTTTTTTATCTCCCCATCGTCGAGCTTCACCTGCAGGGAAGCGAGACCCGCGAGGTTGTCGAGCGCAAAGCCCGTCAGCGTCAATACGCCTGCCGTGACTAGTCCTCCATGCTGGTCAATAAGGACAACAGGTGCTCGCGTGTCAGCGTCGACTGAAAATGTATCAAAAACCCAATCTCCGATCAGCCGTCCTGTAGCCTGGCCGGCGATATTAGCGAACTGAAAGTGAATGCCGCCGTATATGCGACTCTGGCCGGCCTCGAGGGCGGCATCCTCGAAACTGTCGAAGGTGCGAGTCACACCGGGCAGCGCGGTGCTCGTCGTCGAGAAGCCGTAGTCGCCGAAGACATCTGTCAAAATTTTCGCCGCGGTCGCGCTGTAGGTCGAATGTCCCGAGACGTACTCGGGAAAGGCCGGCGTAACTAGCAATGGTTGCCAATCCGGGTCGGCAGTCGTCGCTGCGTTTCCGTCCTCGTCCGCCCGATGAATGGCGGTGATGGGTCGCCACGTGCCATAGTAGTACTTTGCGTCCCAGGCCGCGATGCCAGCATCGGCCAAGCCAATGTTCAGCATGGCAAGCATGCGTGCCGAGTCTGAGAGACTTAAGCCTTCTGCTTGGGCCGCGTCGGCCGCAATCACATTCCAATGGCCAGATGGCGTGAAGGATCCGAGCCCATCGGCCCAGAATCGGGCGATTTCGGTTTGCTCGGCCGTGCGCTCGCTGCCCGTTGCCGAGCCTAGTCGCATGACTTCATCAAAGGCTGCGGCATACTCAGCGCTATCAGGGCTCGGCGGTCCATCTGGCCGGAACTGGTCGCCGGTCTGAAGCGCAAAGGGCGTTAACGAACCCCAATGTGGTCCAAGAGGCACATCGAACATCGGTGCGGTCGGGACCCACTGTCCGGCTGCCCCCTCGGTGTTGTAGGTCACGAAGGCGTCCCAGCCGTCATTTTCGCGCAGCGCGATCACGGCGTCGGCCACCGCCCGGCCGAAAGAAAAGCCCGCCGCCTTGTCATTTCCCTCCGGGATGTCAGCGAGATCGGCGGTGAGCTTTTGGTCGAGCGCGGCTGCTTGCGCGGGGTAGAGATACGCCAGCACTCGATGCGCCGCAGCGGCAACTGCGGCATCCACAGAGATGTTCTCGGGAGCCGTCAGGCCCACCATGATGGCAGGCGTGCCATCGATGGCGGCAAGCACGTCCAGTACAGCCACACTCTCTATCGCCAGCGTACGCGAGGCAACGATTGGCGTCGAGGCGTCGGCACGGATCGTATCAAGCGTGATCTGATTCCAGGCGAGAGCTGCGTTTTCCGCGCCACTCGCCGCGATTCGTTCGAGTGTCAAACTTGCACTATTTTGATTCCCGGCCGCGTCCACCACGCGCAGGATAAGTTCGGTCGTGCCCGGAGAAAGAGCGATCCCGGGCAATGAAAACTCACCGTTGATGTTTGCGATGGTCTTAAAGCTGCTCCCAACAAGTTCTACTGTCACTCCAGCTTCGGCCTTGCCGACCAGTGTGACATTTGCCGCTTCAGTAATCAGGTCGCCAGCAATGCCTGTATCCGACGAGCGTGCAAGCCCCACCGACGGCACGGCGGGCGCGGTGGCATCTACCTCGACCGCAAAACTAGCCGAACGGTCGCTCGTCTGGCTGCCAAGCCGCGCTTCCACCGAAAACAAATACGAGCCATCACTCAAGCTGACCGCTGAGTAGTCAAAAGTCCATTCACCGGACGCGCCTACCGTTGTCGTCCCGATTTCCTGTTGATCCAGGAAGACGACAATTAGATTGCCAGGCGTTCCACTGCCGGAGAAAGTGAGTGTTCGATCTGAGGTAATGCCATCGCCTTCCACACCAGTATCATTCTCGATGCGAGAGATGATCGGTGTTGTTACCCCACCACCGGCTTCCGGCGTGATCGCGATCGCCACCGAGCCGGCAACCGGCGCTGCGATCCCGTCCGACACCGTGTAGCTGAACGAGCCGGCATCGCCATTGGCATTGGCGGCCGGCGTGAACAGCAGGCCGGTCAATTGGGCGCTGGTAAGGGTTTGACCATTCACCACCGCGGTGATGCCGTCGGCCAGGTACACCGTGCCCTTGGCGGGCAGACCGGTTACCGTCACGGTCAGCACATCGCCGTCAACATCCGTGGGCGCGGAAAGTCCAAGCGGCGACGCCGCCGCATCCTCGGCAACAGTCAGCGTTCCCGACGCGGCCACCGGCGCGTCGTTCTGCGGCGTGATGGCGATCGCCACCGACCCGGCAACGGGCGCTGCGATCCCGTCCGACACAGTGTAGCTGAACGAGCCGGCATCGCCATTGGCATTGGCGGCCGGCGTGAACAGCAGGCCGGTCAATTGGGCGCTGGTAAGGGTTTGACCATTCACCACCGCGGTGATGCCGTCGGCCAGGTGCACCGTGCCCTTGGCGGGCAGACCGGTTACCGTCACGGTCAGCACATCGCCGTCAACATCCGTGGGCGCGGAAAGTCCAAGCGGCGACGCCGCCGCATCCTCGGCAATAGTCAGCGTTCCCGATGCCGCCATCGGCGCATCGTTGACTGGAGTAACATTGATCGACGCCACTGCGGGCGTCCCGTCTTGCGTTCCAGCGTTGTCTATCGACGCATAATTGAAATTGGTCGATCCATTCCAGTTTGAGGCTGGCTTGAAGTAGACAGTTGCGGAATTATTGATCGCAGAAACGCTGTCGCCGGCCTGCAGCTGCGCGGTCAGCAACACATCGCTGTAGAGCCGTCCGTTCGCTGGAACGTTGATAATCCTGAAAGAGGTTACTGTTCCATCTAGATCACTGCCGGCCAGCGCGATTGCCACTGACGTATCTTCGGCTCCCGAACCGAATGCCGCCGCCGTATCAGGTGAAACGTTGACGGAACTGAACAGTACGTAGGCAGTCACAATTCCAGTGTCATTCCCTCCATGCGCCTTTCCGTCACCGTCAGTAAGTTTGAAAGTCACTTCGCGTGTTAGCGTGGAAGGACTCCTTGACGAGTTCAAGTAACCGATGTGATCGAGGAGAATTTGGATGCGGTCTGTTGTTGCCGAGCTGTTAAATGTTATGACCAGTTCGTCACCATTGTTGCCGCCCGAAACTGTACCGATTGTTGTGCCGTTAATCTTGACGCTGGCTTTGTTTGCGGGGCCCGTCACACTCACCACAGAGTCCGTCCTGATCGCTAACCGATCAGAGCGCACGGCGTTTTGCGTAATGGCGACGTGCAGCGAACCGCCGCCAAAATTTGCTGAATCGAAGTCGACGACGGTCGCAGCCGGGGCCAACGCCGTCACCGGATCTCCTACCTTATAGTGAAGCGTCGCCGAAGTACCCGTGGCAACGCCATTGAGATCCACAACCGGCGCGTCATTGACACCCGTCACCTGGATTGCTGCGAACGCAACGTCTGTATCGTAGCCGCCATCCTTTGTGCCATCACCATCTTTGATCCGAAACGCGATGAGTTTCGGACCGGTAGAGGGATCCTCTGAAGAGTTCGAATAGCCAATCTGGCGAATCAAGGTCGTGATCAGTGCAGGAGTGGCGTTGCTGTTGAAGTCGATCAGCAGATCCGATCCATTATTGCCTCCTGAAAGCGTACCAATCGCCGTTCCGTTAACACTCACCGTGCCGGCGGAAACCGTTACCGCTTCATTGGTCTTGATTGCGAGTTGATCCGAGTTCGTCGCTCCAGTCACAAAAGTAACTCGGAGCGAGCCACCCGAAAAATCAGCCGAGTCGACGTCTCTCACAACCGCGGACGGTGCAATCGCCTTGAGCGGCCCATTCTCCAGGTAGGAAACCAGCGTGAAGCTGCCGAAGGACGGTCCATTGAGGTCAAGCACAGGTGCGTTGTTGACCGGTTGAAAAGTCAACATTTCCGTACGGACTGTACCCGCGAGATCGAACGTGACTGTCCGGTTTAGAGCTGGATTAGGATTGTCGCTCTGAAAGGTAATGCTGCGCAACAGGTTCTGTACCTGGCTCGCGGTTACAGCGCTCTTGAACGTGATAACAAAATCGGATCCATCGGCGGCAAAGGTCGCAATTGTCTTGCCTCTAATCCGGATCAATGCGCCAACAGTTTCCACCCCTGCGGCGAAGCCGATATGGTCTTCCGATGTTAAGCCGCTGATCGTTAGCGTCTGGCCGCCAAACTCTCCTGAAGCGCTCAGAGCAGCGTTTGGAGCGAGCTTTTGGGCAGGTCCTCGCTCCTTATAGGAGACGAAGCCGTTCAAACCCTGCGACGTCGCATCGAGATCAAAGGTAATCTCCGTCGCCATAGCCCCCTCCACCGCTATCAGGCGCGAACGGACTATTTATTTCCTTCGCGCCTGCAATTAATTCCGGTATTCACGTCGAGAATTTACCTGCCAATCTGAACCATATTCACCTGGGTGAGAGGGCGCCGCGCCGAGCCAGCCAGCAATTATTTTCTAGATATAGCAATATGTTATCCAAAAGAGTTGGGTTGAGCTCGTTGCAGCACTTGCTTTAATTGATGGCTCCAGAATAATATTGAAAACTTTCTACTCAGAGCTGTCTTGCCCCATTTGGGGCATGAGGGCAGAATGTCGCACCATTTGTTCTGCCGCTTGTGCGTCGCAGTCAGTTGTTGAAGAGCCTCAGAGGTATTGCCCAGGACGTGAGTCCAACTTTTCAGTCCGGCTTGCTCACCATCCGTAATTTTTTGTTCGAAGTTCTTTTGGGGGATCCTATGGGAGCGTTGGATTTCACTCCAGTCGAGCAGGCTTTCGCTGCCGCGGCGGTTGATCCCACATTTTGGTCAAGGGCGCTCGACGTAGTGACCGAGCAAACGAATAGCCATGGAGCCCTCCTGCTACGCATTTCAGGAGATCACTTCCCAGATGTGCCTGCAAGCGAGCGAGTTGCGCGGGCAACTGAGATCTACTTTCGAGATGGATGGCACAAGCGCGATGAACGCTTCCGCGGTGTGGCAAAGCTACTGCGGGAAGGTGTTATAGACGACCTCGATTGCGTGACCGCCGACCAAATGAAGCAACTTCCCTTTTATCAGGAGTTTCTCGCACCGGCCGGTCTTAGATGGTTCGCTTGTATAAAGATCGCTTGTGGGGAGGACATTTGGGGCCTTTCAATTCAACGCAACAAGTACCAGGAGCCGTTTTCGGTAGAGCAAAAGTTGCAACTGGCTGAGCTCTCGAGATCACTGTCCGGTACTGCCGCTGTATCCCGTGCGCTAGGCTTTGCTGCCGCGGACGCCGCCTTGGAGGCGTTCGAGATTAGCCAGTCGGCGGCGGTTCTCCTCAATCGGCGCGCAGAGGTTATTCGCACAAATTCAGCGGCCGATCGGCTGCTAACCAGAGATCTGCGAATTTGCGCTCGGCGGCTGACCTCCGCTGATCCATCTGCCACTGCAGCCATCGAGCGGGCTCTGCATCGGTTACTTTGGAGTACTCAGGGTGACGCGCTGATACCTCCCATTCCAATGCCGCGTCGGGCCTTGCCCCCGATACTCGCGTATCCCATCCGGCTCGCAAAGATCACTCAGCACGTTTTTACAGACTGCCATGCCGTAGTACTCCTTGTGGAGCCGGGAGTTCGTTCCAAGCCCCAAGAAGCAGCGTTGCGTGCCGCGTTTGGATTGTCACCCGCGGAGGCACGGCTTGCAGCGCGATTGGCTACCGGTGAGACATTGAGCGCGATTTGCGATGATCTCGGGATTGCAAAGGAAACAGGACGTCGTGAGCTAAAAACTATTTTCGCTAAAACCGGGGCGCGACGGCAGCATGAGCTGGTCGCACTCACGGCAAGCTTAGAAATATCTAGGCAGACATCAGGAGATTTCGCTCAGCCTTAAATTTGCTCGCCCTCGAGTCAGCGCAGCTGCCTTAGAATTCGCAACCAAGGACAACAACCAGAAGCGATGTACACGACGCACCTGGTATGGGAGCCCTTTTCCGCGAAGCCGTAGCTTGACACCGTGGCTGAGGCTCAAGGGTGATCGCAGACTTCAAAAAATGCTAGAAATTCCAGATCAATAGCAACTTTGGTGTGGAGAAGTGGATATCCTCGCGAAGTGAGGGCCGGCGCCGAATAGCTCGCATCACTAAGGCTGCGATGGTTCGGCGTCAGGGCAAGGCGAGCGCTTTCCTGTCAACGCTCCTGAGATGATGCATATTCTCTACTTGCGTTTTAAGCGCGATCCACAGTCGTAGCCAAGATTAGTTGCGAATAATACGCATAGGCTTCTCGCAGGTTTTGGGCGGCAACATCAACTATCTGGTCCGCATCGCTTGCTGCATGACGGCCACTCTGCTCGGCACCTCAAGCTGGCGCATTTCAGCGCTACTTTCGTCCTTGGTATTACCTGTCACCTCCTGCAGGCGTGCAAAGGCCGAAAGATCGAGAGCGAGCGGCCTCAAGAGCTCAGTCACTTTTGGGCCGCCGCTGGAGAGGAATTCAAGGAGGTCTTCCTGATTAGGCTGACCTAGCATAAGCCGGTAGATCAGACGCTGCTCCTTCAGGAGCTTGAACTTTTCGAGATCACGGCTCTGCGGAAGACTGAACACGAAGCGCTCAACATGAGCTCCTTCCAAAACCCACCAGGGTGATAGGCCCGATGCATCATCTTGGAAATGCGCGTTCGCCGCGGCTTCGACTTGATTCCATAGGGATCCGATCTCTGCGGCATCGTTGCCGAGCTGGCCCTGCAGCAGATGGGCAAGACGTCGCCGCACGGCAAGGCCCGCAAAGCGTTGGATGCGGCCTTCGCGCTGCTCAAGCTCCAGCGGGCTTGAACAGAGGTCCCAATGAAGAATCCGGCTGCACCAGGTGTGAAAATCAAGACCTTCCTGGCCGACGGACGTTGTTGCGAGAACATGCGGCCAGAAGGGTGAGTTGAAGGCATTGCGGATTTCATCCGAGCGCGGCGGTGCCTCGTCGGCCGCGCCGGTGGTTGCCCGTTCGTCATCCTCCGTCGATCCGAACGGCACTGCCGCATGGCAGCGGACGCGGATACGCGGCTCGCCTGACGGATGAACGCTGTGAAACGAGAACGACCCCACCGAGACATTCAAGGCTTCGTAAAGGTCTTGCGCGAGGCCCTGCTCGCGTGTGGAAAGACTCTGCCGCCGCATCCAGAAATGCTCATCGAGAACGGCCTCAAGATTGCCTTCGAGGCACGCGCGCTGAAGCACCTTGACCGGCTTGCCCTTCGGCATCACCGCCCAGAACACCGGCTTATCGAGATAAAGGCGGAGCCCTTGCCATGACAGCCGGACCAGTTCCTGAAACGCGCGGTCGGTGAGCGCCTCCTTGTTATGCCTCCAGAGCGCACGGCCGAGAATAACGCCGGGGGAGGCCAGCGCGGCGGTTACGAGATCCTCAAGTTCTCTACGGCTAATCCATTCGAGTTCTCGTTCGGCATGCCAGTCGTGGAGCAGACCTTCTAGCCGCTGATCGCCGCTAGCAACCGCCCTCCATGCATTTCTGACCAGACCGGCGTCGCCAGCCTTCCTCTCAAGCGCCGAAAGCAGCATCCAGAGCGGCTTTCGCCGTTCGCTCTTCTTGCCTGGTCCGCGCACCACTTCAATCTTGAGCACCTTTACCGCCTGCAGGAGCTGCTTGCGCACGGCGTCGCGCGATACACTGGCGTTAACTGCGGCCTTCGGGGGATCAACCGCCCGGATCAGGAAGGGCGATGGATGAAACAGCGCGACCGTTGGAAAACGGCCAGGTCCGGCCTGAAGGCGGCGCCGTTTCCAGACCCGGTCATACCCGCCCCCCCGCGCGAGCAGGGCTGCTTCGACACGCAGACTGGTCAGCGCCGCGACGCTTTGCGGCGTCGCCTTGAAGCGGCTGAATATAAGCAACTTTGATTCATGCCCCGCGCGCGACCAAGCGCCTCCCAGAGGCCACCACGGGATCGACGGCTTCACCCATGGAAGCGCAAGTGCCTCCGTTTCCGTCGCTTCTTTCAGCGCGCGCAGCTTGGGGCTGGGCCAACTTCGGGGGAGCGAATAATTCCTGCGGCCCTCCACGGTCAGCTTAGTGAGTGAGCGATCCCTCTTAATCTCTCCGTCACGCCACGCCTGATAGCGCTTTCCCAGCGCCTGCGCTGGCAACGGCACCGAGAGCCAGTAAGGAAGCGCCGCCCAAGCCTGCTCCGGCTTGAAGGACGTCGCCAAATGCCGGAAGACGCGGATATCCGCAGCATCGAGTGCGGCCTCCAACTGTGTCGTGTGTGCGGTGTCATCAGAGGTTGGCTCCCGCTCCATACGTGACACATACGGCGCGAGCATGGTTTGAAGCTTAGCGCGCAAGGCGCTGGCCTCCTGCACAAACGCGGCTGACTCAGGTGAGCCCGGTGCCGCCCGCGCGATCGAGAGGATGGCGTTGCCGAATTTTGCGAAGGACTCTTTGGCTTCGGCCTGCAGCGCCGCGCCGGATGAGCCGCCCAAAAATTCCAGAAGATCAAAAAATTCACGGTTCGCTTCGGCACCACGATTCTCTTCGAGGCGTGTAGCAAAAAGCTTGTAAGGTGTCGCGGAAAGCAGAAGCAGGCCCGGTGGAGAATCGCCCGGCTCGAACAGCGCGCCGATCAGCGCATCAGTCCGGTTCACCTTGGCGAGCAAGTCGCGGTAACGCTGGAATTCATCCATTATTACGAGGTCCGGCGGTTGAGCCGTAAGAACCGTATAAGCAAGCGCGCGACGCAGCCGACCGACGAAGCGACCTCGCGGCCCTCGCGCTGCTTCGGGCAATTGGGTTTTGGGATCGCCTTTGAACTCTTTCGTCAAGGCGGCCTTGAAGGCGTAAATGAATTTGCGCGGCAGCTTCGCTACGGGCTCACGATTTCTGCGGACAAGCCCCTCCCAATCCGAGGTGACGTTGCACTGCATGGTCTTCTCAGGGAATTGGCGCATGAGATGCGGGTAGGTCCGCGTCAAGAGCGCCGAGAGGAACGCCCGCTCTTCCTTGCGACCCGCATGGAGCCGCGTGGTCTTGCCCGGAAACGACGTGCCGGGCGTGAGCGCGTACAACGCGACCGGCGTCTTGGGCTTCGGGAGCAGCGGAATGAGATTCAGGCGATCCGCATGCGCGACCGCCTCCTTCTGGTCGTCTTCCGATAGAAAATTGACCAGCCGCCCCCGGTTCTGATGCGCGACGCGCTGTCCGTTCGTGATGTAGTACACCACGAAAGGCGCGCGCCGGTTTGTCCCTACTAGCCGTTCGATGATTTGCTGGGCGACGACCGTCTTTCCAAGACCGACCTCGTCGGCGATGAGAAAGCGGCGCGATGCGTTTTTGTTGCTGAGTGCCGCACTGGCCGCCAGAACCGCAGCGCTCTGAAATGGCTTAGGTTCCGGCATCAGCGTTCCTTCAGCAATTCGCCGCTGACCAGGGACCAGACGGATTGAAAATCGCGCAAGTGGTCTGCCTGCCCTAGCGGCAGCGCATCAGCCTCGGCAAGGATCGGTCCGAGATAGGTATCGATGCGTGCACCCGCTCGCTTGAAGCTCGCGCGATCGCGCGCCCAGCACGCCAGAATCGCATCAAGGGTTAGAATGCCTGGATCGAAAAGGCTCGCTTGCGAGCCGGAGCCGGGTACCGCCTTATCCCAGGGCTCGCCCGCTTCACCGATGCCGTAATCGCCTCCAAGCAGCGCCGCAATCCAGGCGAGAAACGCGCTCATGCCGAGATGACGCGCGATGGCGTGACGATCACGTTCGGCATCCAGGGGCGGCGTGACATCTACGCATTGAAGCCAACTGCAGGACAGCTCGCCCAGCGCAAGGCGGAATTGCACCAGTTGCGTCTGGAGACTCGCCGGAAAGGTCCCGAGGTGCAGGGAGGCCTGACCACGCGGCCACGAAATAAGGTTCGCTGTCGCCAGCCCCGCGTCGACAGAGACGGCCTCATCCGTCGGGTGCGGCGGCTTTCCGGATTCAAGGACAAACACATCGTCCTCGCGGCGCAGGCCGCCGCTCCAGGCGGCCACAAAGCGCTTGCGCGCCTTATCCAGCCGCTCGGCCGCTGCATCTTCTTCCGGCGCCTTCAGGTTCTGAAGTTCGGCTGCCGAAACCGGGCGGGCCTCGTGCAACAGCGCCTCCAGCCCTTCGAGCATATGCGCGGGTGCGGAGGCTTCCGCGATCACCTCCACGTTAACGCCCATCCACGCGCGCTGCGTGGCATTAGCGCTGCCGACCCATAGGCGCAACGCTTTGGCTTTGCGCACCGCAAGGATCTTGGCGTGAAGGCCGATCACAAGCTGTTCGGCTTCATCCTCCGCGGCATCCGCGTTGTCCTTCTCCGAAGAAGACGGTTCAACTTCTTCCTGCGGCGGGGATTCCAGAACAAAGATTCGGTCGCCAAATCCCGCAAGCGGTTTTGCGGCTTGGCCCGCAAGTTTGGCCAGCTCCGTGCGCGTTGTGAGCAGCGTGCGTTTGGTCTTCGCCCCGCCCCAGCTCCCGATCGCTTTCACGATGGTTCCGTCGAGAAAAGGACTGACGGCGATCACCTCATCGGCGTCTTCGATCTTCGGAAACCCCGCAGTGCTTTCTTTGCCCTTAGTGAGCATGACGCGCTCGACGCGGAACTTGTCCGGCTGAACCCAGCGCACTTTGGCCAAGGCGGACTTGAGCTTCGCCGGCCGAAATCCGTCGAGCTTTGCGTGCTCCGCAAGACGCGCGGCCATCTCGCCTATCCCGCTCACGGGGGCGATATCGGGTTTTGTATCGTCGCTGCTGGTCAGAAGCAGACCGAATTCGCGGTTTATGGCCGCGGTCAGGTTGCGGCTTCCGAGCCAAAGCCGCCATTGATCGTTCACTGCGCTGTTCGAAAATCGCACTAATGCGATCTTCGGGTGCCAGCTTCGCTCATCCTCATCGAAATCAATCTCACGGATGAACTGATCGAGAATTCCGGCGAGGCCAGGTACGCGTTTCGGCCGCGCGAGACGCCCGCGTTGAATAAGAATGCGCACCTTGCCGCGCAACAACTCGACGGCTTCCGCCAAATCCGCCTTGCCGCCGCTTCCCTCGTCGTTGTCGAGGCCCGCGAGCGCCAGAAGCGCCGCCACGACCGAGACCAGATCGGCGGAATAGCTCGCAAGAATAGCGCCGGTCACCACACTGCCCGGCGCCGGACGCAGCGCATCAAGGTAAGCCTGGTTTGGCCATACGCCGCTCATGCCGCCGCCCATAAATCGCCGAGCAGGCCACGCACCACAGCCCAGCGGTAATGCAGGGGCTCGGCCGGTGTGTGTTCTTCATTATTCCAGTCGAGGCGGCGGCTAGCCCCCGTGATGCGCGACAGGCGAGCCCGCTGCGTCTTGCGGGCGCATTCGGCGCGTTCGTACACATCACGCAGGGCCATGAGATTGCGCGCGCCGTCATTCACCCATTGCAGCGTGCTATCCAGGGCCTCCGTCACGGCTGGGGGAATGATGCCAACGTCATCGATGAGCTCCGGCAGGCGGAGCCGCCCCGCGGCAGCTCCGTACTCTTCAAGGACAGCCGGCAAATGCGTGCGGTGGATGCGGGAGGTAGGCTGGCCGTCTTCTTCCTCGCGCAAAGTCTCGACGAGTGCGGCGTACACGCCACGGCCCACGGCAGCGAGCGCGGCCGTCTGGCCAGCGCGGCGCAGCTTGGTGGCATCCTCGGGCGCAAGCTCGGCAATGCCAGGCGCATAGCAGGTATCCGCGCGAGCCTCGCGGCCCGCCGCGAGCCGCGCCAGTACGCTAAGATGCGTAGGCCGCGCCGCGGGACGCAGATTGACGAATTGGCGGTGCAGGAATTCCGCTTCGCGCGACGCGAGATCGAAGGTCAAAGGCTCCGAGCCGTCCCAGTCGTCGGGATGCGGCGGCAACGCCACAAACGGCAGATCGGCGCGCTGAAGCGCCTGGCCCTCATCATCGAAGGCCTTGCGTTGTTTGCGCTGCAGCAGCGCATGGAGCTGCGCCCGCGAAGGCATGCGCCCATCTGGCTTACGAAGAATGCCCCAAGTACCGAGGGCCGCCCAGTAGCTCACGGAAGGCGGCTGCGTGGTCGGACGCGGATGATTGAGCCCTCCGATAACCCCCCGCTCCTTGGCTTGCTTGAGCCGTCCCGCCAGGCGCACCTCGTACCGCTCGAGGCGCTCGGTCACGCGGCCGGTGGCGGCTTCCTCCGACAGTGATTGGTAAATCCAGGGAACGAAAAGCGCGTAGCGAAGCCGCGTGTGCAGCACCGACGTGCCCGGGAAAAAATAATCCGCGTAACGTTGGTGAAGGATCAGAAAACCGATCTCGTCCCGCACCCCCTCGCCCGCGCCCGAAAGTTGCTGCTCGGCACGGCGCAGTGCATTGCGTGACAGATAAGTCCAACCGAAACCCGACACCCCCCGCTCCCCCTTGTGCCAAGATATAATGCCCAAGGAGGTTGAGCACAACCACCGGTTACAGCACGCCCACCTAGGATTTCTTCTCTTCGAACGTGACCTTGCCGCCGGGCCCCAGCATCGCCTGAAAGACCGCGATGCCAGGGTTGACGGCCTTAGCCAAGGCGATGATTTCTTTCTTGTCGGCCTCTATCATGGCTGCGCCGAGATAGAACTCTGTGATTTTTTCCGGATGATACGGAAGCGTATTCCACGGCTCTTCGCCCTGCTGAAGCGGGATGGCCAGACGATATTCGCTCTCGTGCAGCCAATCGAGCGTCTTGGCATAGATGATCTTCTCCATGATCGTCTGGTAGCGCGCGTGCCTATCGCCGAAGAGACTGCCCGCAACAAACTCTAAGACATCGTCATGAAGCGGAGGCCGCTTGGCGCGATAGACGACGGCTTCAAACCTCTGAAAACTTGGAATCCTTCGCTACGTTCGCTTCGATGCGCAATGCGATGCCCTTGTGGTTCTCAGCGTAGCTGGACCACATCTTTTCTGAATCGCGGTGAGTCGTGACACAGAGTACGCGCCAGCCTTGCATGAAAGCGTTAACGTCTGTGATCGTCGCCTCCGCGGTCGCGCGCAGCCGGTCCATGTCATAGATGCCGTCCATCGCGCCTTTGGCGATATCCGCCTTGATGCGGCCGACGGCCGACGGATCGGCTCGCAACGCCGCCTGCATGAGCGCCAATCTTTCTTTCATAGGCGATGCGCAAGTTGGAGGCGCATCGAGGTTCGCTGCAATTACATCGATCACGCCCTCGCTTGCGCGCTTGCAAGCCACCTCAAGCGCTTCCGGAAAGACACCTTTAACGGTTAGGTCTTCCGTGTCGTTAAAGTCCGAGGGCTTAGCGTGCTTGAAGGTTTGGTTGCCGAGCGTGAGTTTCGCTCCCTGGACATCGAGGTATTTGTATAGTGGAGGCAGGGCCATGATCGATCGGCTCCCCTTCAAACGAGTCATCGCCGACGGCCACCCCTGCAGGGCAAGCAGCGTGGTCAGGCAGGTGAATAGACGTCATGCAAGCGAAAATTATCCAATGATACGTAGATTGTCACCGTAGAGGCGCAGCAAAGAAGACCTTCATCTCTTGAATTCACGTGTCAATCCAAAGTCTCCACCGCTTCGGTTTGGAGGAGCGGTGATCCTCGGCCCTTCTGCTCGGCCGACGTCGCAACTGACGCATTAGGTTCGTTAGCGAGAAGTTGGAATCAATGGATTGCCAATTTAAGTCCCGCAAGCAAGAATACGGCACTTTGTACGCAGATTGTAACGGCGATGCTTCGACTGGCTCGAATGTCCTTCACCTGCGGATTTCCCTCAAGATGACTCAGCTGGAATATGTGCCCCAGCGGCCAGGTTGCAAGGATTGCGAGATCGCAAGCTTGGCAACCGTTACGGGCGTATCTTATGAAGAGATCGCCGGCGTTTTGGGCATTGCAATTGATCCCACGACCAAACTGCCGGACCTTTCAAAATATCCTGCTGGCATCGACCTCCTCGATGTCGTCTATCCGCTGTTCCGTTTGGGGTGGTCAGCAGCGGTTGTCGTAACTCAAGAAGGCTTCCGCAAAGCTCAGATCGGCAGATCTGGTCCATCAAGTCAGCAACTCAAGGCCGATCTCGCAGGGAGGCGGGCCACCATCGGGTATGTCGACACCGACCCAGCTGTCGGAGATCATTCCCTAGCTTGGGATGGAAGCAGTGCTATCGACTGCTCCACCGGCGAGCGCCGTTCACTCAATAACGTCGAAATCCATAACGCAGTCATACTCACCAGACTAGCATCACCCATCCGGACGGGCGCATCGTGGAAAGGTTGAGCCGCTACCGAGAAACGCGGTGTCGTACTAAGCTACGACCGCTAACAAGTGTTAATTGTGGACGTAATAGCAGTTTCTCACCTACTCCCCCTCGAAGCCAAAATCCGTAATTCGCAAGGCGACGGCATTGTCGCGCACGACACTTTCGATGTCCTCTGGAAAGCCATCGGCGGCCTCCGCATCGATATCGAGCGTCAGCGTCATACGGGTACCGCGGACCCGATCCAGCTCGCTTAGGATGGATTGAGCGATGTTGCTGACCTGGGGCGTGGGACGATTGGCATCGAGTACGACCTTGGCGTAGAAGCGCCGGGGGCGTGCCGCGCCGGGAGTACCCGTTATCTGCGGCTGAGAAACGGTAGGCTGGCCAAGACCGCTTGTGCCGGCGTCGCTGGTAGCCAGCGGAGCCGTCAGCGGCCTTTGCTTGGCCATTTGCGCGTCCGCGACCGCGCGCCAGATCAGCACAGCGTCCGAATTCAGATCGATACTAACCAACTGCGCGAGTTTGAGACCTGCATACTCTCCCTTGGCCTCGTCGAACCGATCTGCAATTGCGTATTTCGCGTCTGAACGTGCCAATGCTTCGCTGATGGCTTTGGCTAGTACCAGTGGCTCGCGCAATTTTGAGAGATAGGGAAACTGGGCAAACCAGTCGCGCAATTGGCGGACTGCGACGTGCGGCTGGTCCGGCTGCCACACCTTGCTCAGGTCATTGTCCAACACACCGAGACGCGCCACGATAAGACCATCGTCTTCACATTTCTTCCACACGAGCTGGGCCAATGGGGCCGGGTCACTGCCGCGATTAGTCAGTGCAACGGGTTCAAGATCAAAACCACGGGCGACGTAAGCGCTCCCTGGCTGAGGCTCCTGCGGCAGCAACAAGTGCTTCCAACCGCGACGGACCGCATTGAGCGCCGCGGTCTCTTGCTCGGCGAGCTTCTTTTTTGCGTCGTCCTCCTGCGCCGGCGGCAGCTGCAGAATGCCGCGAGCATCCCGCACAATAGAATTCCACGCGAGCTTCTTGCGGATCACGCTATGGATGTCTTCGAGAGCCCCTTGATCCGGGGCCAGGAAAGCCAGCCGGTTTCGATTGCGACGCTGGCCGGGACCTTTGTGTTCAATAACATCAGCCGCGAGGGTCATTGCCGGGGTATCTTGGTCACGTCCTCGATGCCAGGCAGACGGAGGAAGCAGCACGAGCGCGGCCTCGTAGGCATCGTCTATGCTCAGGGGATCGTCGGGAGCACCGTGAACACGCAAGAAGCCGGTTCCTTTGTGCCGCTCCTCTGACCGAATCAGGGAAACAATTTCTGCCTCGACATCGGAGCCAGATAGTCCCTTGGCCCGGTCTTCTGCCTCCTGATTGAGCGAAGCAATCGGAGAGAACCAATAGTTCTCTCCCGCGCTATAAAGGTAGGCCGCATTCTCGCCCAGTCGACGAAGGGCTTCTGAGAACTGAGAAGGCTGCTCACCAGGAATAGCGCAGGCTAGCCGGAGACGGGCAACTTCCATTCCCTTATTTGTCGATCCATGGGGCGCTGTGCCCATGAACAATGCGGTCGCCGCCCGGGTCACGGCCTTGTTCTTGCCGATCGCTGGCGATCGCGCCTCGATCTGCGCTGGCTTCGAGAGATCACCAGCAACTTCCTTGGAGATCACGGCATCGTATCCCGTTGGCAGGGGTACGAGCGCGTTGACGCGCACCTTATCGTCCGTCAACGGGACATCGCCGGGCAGGATCAAAGGTGCCGCATGGCCATCGCGCCAAAGTCGGTAGACAATCTGCGCCATCATCTTGAGGACGCCGCGGGTCCTCTGAAACCGCTCAAGCCCGCCCCAGTCAGCCTGCAACATCGTAAATAGTTCCGGGTGTACGGGGTACGCTGCCGTTAGCTGCGCCTCGTAGGCACGCTCGCGAATGCCACTGGGGAACTCGCCCGCATTGTTCTTGTAGTAGCTCGTGAATGCCTTGACGGCTTGCTCGCGCGCCTTGTCGCCATCAGGGTCTAATTCCTGAAATAACCGACGCCGGATGATTTCAAACGTTTCGGTGCCTTGTGCCGGGGCCCAGGCCGACTGCACACGACCGAAGACCTTTTCGAGAGCCAACAGAGCTTCGCGACCGCGCTGATTGCCAACCTCGGCACCACTCTCTGGCAACGAGCCGACCACCAATACGCCGGGCACAGCACTGGCCGCCTCAGTGAGGGACTGCAAGAAGGAAACAAACCCGTCGTAAGGAATGCCTTCGAGGTTTCGTGCGTAAGCTACAACCTCGTCGAGGAGAACGAGGCACGGCGCGGCTTGCTTCAGAATGGCGATCATCGCCTCCGAACCGGGATTGGTTCTCGCTTCATCTGAAGACTTGATAGCCTCGTAGGCTTTCCAACCACCGAGCTTCACGGCTATCAAACCCCAAAGACTTTTGACCGTGCGCGCGCCATCCACGATGAACGGCTGATTGGCGCCGGCCGCCGTGCCGACAAAGACAACTGGCTTCGAGCGCATCGGCAAGGTCGCCACAGCGGCATCCTTGAAGATGTCGGCGAGACCTGGCAGCAATTCAGGGTTCTTGGCGCTCGCAAGATGATAGAGCGCTAACATGGTGTGGGTCTTTCCTCCACCGAATGAGGTCTGCAGCCCAATCACGGGGTCGCCGCCCTTGCCGGCCAACCGCTCGATTGCGCTCTGAAGGACCTTCCGCAATCCACCAGTGATATAAGTGATGCGGAAAAATTCGCGGGGGTCCCGGTATGTCTCGGCTCCTTCGCCGCGACCCACGGTCGATAAGTCAGCCGCAAATTCAGCTTCCTGAAACCGCGCAGCCATCACGTCAGCATGAGGCGGCGCCACATCGCGCCAGGGCTTCCATGTGTATTTGCTATCGCCGAGATCGAGCGTTTGTTGTTGTGGGGCCGTGATCGCTTTCGCTGCGACCTCAGTCGTGACGCCCATGGCTTCGGCCATCGCCTTGGTCTGGTCGTCGAGCAAAGCTTTGATGCCGGCAACCGACTTGGGCTCTATAGCTTCGACTACCGCTTGGATTGAGCGAAGGTAGGAAATCGCGTCGGTGTCCGAGATTGTGTCACTGGCGTGCGCCATATCGTTTCGGGCAGCGAGCGCGAGCGAGACGTGATTGCGCACAATGGGCTTGAGTCCGTCGCGGAATGCGTGCTGCCAGTTATCGACCATCGTCTTCAACAGGGCGTATGCATCGAGAGGCTTCGATCTGTCAGTGCCTGCAGCAACGGAGAGGTTCTGCTGCCAGTTACTGCGATAGGCATCGCGCATGCGCTTTTCGACGTAGGGCTGAAGCACCTTCGTCAACAGGAGAAGCCCCTGATTAATGCGCTGATTTGCGGCGAATCCGCTCATCGTCCCCCCTACTTCCTCAGTGCGTAAAGAGATCGCGCCGGTCACTAGCTTGACCGAGCTCGGCCGCGCGCTTCTCAATAACATCCCATTCTTGATGCAGCTGATTATAGACACGCCCCTCTGCAGCCCACTGCCTCTGCTCGCAGATGTCGTAAAGACGACGAGCCAGAGCGTGGGCTGGCTCCGCCAGCGCGCCTAACCGGTTATAGAGTGCGGCCGCCGCCTCGGTACCGCCGCTTTCGGCTGTTAGTCGTTTGATGAGATGCTGGCACGCCTCCCAGACTGTGGCGCGATTATCTTTGGCTGGATCCCAGTTCTCAGGAAGTTCATCGCGCTTCAGAAGCCGAGCAGCTCCGCTCTTGGCTTCAAAAAACCCAGCTCCCTTGACGCCATCAAGAGATACGTTGACAGCATTGGTCATTGTGATCGCGTCGCTAGAACGCCCCTTCTCGAAGCCCATTGCTGCAAACCAGTCCAGAGCAAACCGCGTTTCACTGTCGTAGTCAGCATCGCCCGTCGAAGTAATCTCTTCACGCACCTGATTTATAAGCTTTAGTGCATCTCTGACGAGCATCGAGCTCCCATCTGTGTTGAGCACTTTGGCATGCCGGGTAAAAATGCCAATGCCAGGACCAATCGCAGCCTGCGCAATATCCGTTGGGCCGACATTGGCGCGTCGGATTTCAGCTAACGCACCCGGCATCTCGCGGCGTAAGATGCGCAGAAAGTCCGAGCGCGTGAGCGTCAAAGCGTTCGCATCACGATGGCGGCAGGCTAGTACAATTGAGGATGCAAGAGCGTTGGTTCCACTTGCAACTGTTCTCCCCTCACTTTCGCTGCGGACCGGCCATGTCCCATCGATCGCGATGCCCGAGTCCGACACCGCTTGTAGGAAGCTGGACCAACCAGGCGACGTCAATGCATCTTCGCCAACCTCCTGCTGTTTGTAGGCATAGTATATTGCAGCTGGCCAATTACCCATGGAAGCGGCGAAGCCGCGAAGGGCCTTGCCCATTCCTTCCATGAAATGCTGTTCGGCGGCTTCCTTGCCACCGTACCGATAGGGCGAGGCCACCAACTCTTCCGCCTTTGGGGTGACGACACGACGGAAGAGATCGGGATGAACACTCGACAATGTCTTCCGGAGCCACACGTAAAAGAAGTCTGAAAGATCGGCGTAACCCACGTTGTCATAGTAGGGAGGGTCTGTCGAGAAGACTGTTTCTTGGCTGAAGGCATTCAATTGAGCATCACGCATTGTCACAGTCGCAGGAAAACGCGCATATGCAGCTTCGACGCAGTCCGAAACAGCCTTTACGCATGTGAGAATGGATGAGCTCGATTGTCCAAGCGGGTTGCCTTCGGCGAAGTCCCACGTCATGGCTAACGCTTGTTGGGACATGCTTTGGCCCATCGCGTTGTCCTTCGAGAGCCACCTGTTAAGTGATGACCCGTAAAATGCCATTCTATCGATCACGAATCCTAAGTAAGTCGCAACGGCATCAGCATATGCAATTGGACCTTCACCGCCTTCGGCGAGGCGCCGAGCATCATCCCCCTGCCGACCAGACCAGTGCTTTCTTGCGTCAATCAGAACCTTCTCGCGTGCTTCCGCAACCAAGTCTGAGACAGTCGCGAGCGCTACAAGCTGACGTGAGGTAAAAAGTTTGGTGAAGCGGTCCAAGCCGTAAAGCACGCACCAAATGGCACGTGGGTCATTGGGCAATGGCTGGTCGACTTCCGGAACGTCTGGTGCATCGACGATTGCCGCATTCGACTGGGCCGCAGAGGGGGATAAGTAAACTCGGCCGCGCTGCTCGTCTGCCACCACCGCCATTAGTGCCACACCCATTCGTCCGGCCATAGCTTCGGCCTTAACGTGGTCATCGTTAATTGCCGCACCAGTCAACACGCAGGTAAAGTGCGCCCCCCGTGCAGCCTTAGTCCCCCCCCTTGCTGCCACGATGTCAGCCCTGGTTGGATTATCCTCGACCTCGAATGCCCATGTCATTTTGGCGCGATCGACTATTGGCTTGACTACAACCTCCTTCCCCGCCTTCGATGACAGGAGGAACGTTGATGCAATGGGCACAAGGGCTCCTCCAGCGCGCGGATCTGGACTCCTTACAGTACGCGCCCACAACCACGCTACGACGACTGCAGGCTTGCCGTTTCTCAACTGTACTTTCGGATAGAAATGGCCGATCTGCGCCTCCGCCCGGTCACGCATCCACTTGCCATAATAGCGAATGTCTTCAGCCAATCCCTGCGCGCCCGCCCAATGGCGAAGCTCGTCGCCTTCAGGATTTACAGGTTTGCGGTCGGCAAATTTGGGCGGGAACTCGACAAGTGCCTTGCTAATCAGTACGGCAACAGGATTTAGATCAGAACTCAAAACTCTGAGACCCAGACGTTGGGCTTCCAAAGGAATGGAGCCTGCCCCACAGAACGGATCGCAGACTGGAGGAGCGTTCTCCTGAATATAGTCTATGATCTGCTGCGGGGTCATCTCTCTCAAGGGGGCCAGCGTTTCCCCGCGCGCCCGCCCGATTGATCTGGCAATTTCGTACCGGGCCTCGGTGAGCACTGCCTCGTTTTTCGAATTCTCCCAAAGAATTAGTCTCTCGATGAGACTGTGAAGTCGATCTCGTTCAACGTGCTGCTCCTGAAGAGAGGGAAATTCGTCGACGCAACTTTCTGGGTCATCAACGAGCTGGGCAAAAAGTACAGCACGGCAGAGAGCAATTGGTCGTTGCGCCCAATACTTGTGTATGGCGGTGGGGAAACCCTTTGGCGCCTTCTGTTTTCGACGTAGCGCCTCCTTATTAATTGCCTCCAGCGGGATCGACACTTCAATTAGCTTCTTGCGGGGCTTCATCGACATCAACCCAGCTCTCCAGGATAGGACACAGAGCTGGCTCCGGAAATCTGGACAGGGCGGTAAGTGGAGTTTCTGCCTGACGGCGGGCAAGATTGTCCCGCGAATCAGGAGAGACGATGAGCAGACGAGCCCGCCGGCAACACGCACCGGCAT
>Ga0214545_1003737_pt1 | contig 28861 bp, 7 predicted proteins | sample CNSS4metaG_FD_160064 | JGI IMG/M metagenome (GOLD analysis project Ga0214545, IMG submission 160064) | Root nodule microbial communities from cowpea collected in UCLA plant growth center, Los Angeles, California, USA - CNSS4 | ecosystem: Host-associated > Plants > Roots > Nodule | place: USA... | reverse complement strand
CTATTGCGGTGAGAAGGCAATCATGAGAACTGCTAAGAACAAGGGAGAAAATTTTGGAGATGCCCAAAGTTCAAGATATGAGATATGGAAATGAATTTAGTTCCGTTTTTTGTGTATGTTGTTTTTGTATTTTGATTTTAGAAAACCTAATTTTGCAATTGGGGGTTTTTTGTTTCGTTTGATAGGGTGGAAGTGAAGAAGTTGTTGGCTGCAACTTTTTTTTCATGGTGCAGTGAAAATGTAATTGAAGAAAAATGTGGTCCTACTTCACCTTCGTCTACGCACATGGGGTTCGCAATCCACGCCTCACACTGATTTTCCCAATCCAATCCCTAATTTCCTAATTACAACATTTAGGGTTTTTCAAGCACTATGTTATTTTTAATTCAATCCATGCAGTCACTGTGCCATTCTGAAAAATAATAAACGCCACATCAGAAAATCAAAACCAAGTTAACGTTAAAAAATTTAACATTGTTAGTGATTACCCTGATTTAATACTGAATTACAAAAACGAGGACGAAATTGAGACCAATTAAAATACAAGGACCAATTTGAGATTTCTGAACTAAAACGAGGACCAACGGAGTATTTTAACCTTAAACTTACTACAAGTTAGTGGACTGACACATGTTTTACTCTCTCAATTTATTTCATCCTGTTCTTATCGGAATGATTGAGCTGGGTACATACACATATATTTATTACATTATAATTAAAGTAAATTATCTTGACTCACCCACATGTTTATAATTCAATAAAAATGGTTTGATTGCACTAAGTATTAACCACAACTAGGAATTGATATTATAAAAATAGTAACTAAAAATTAAAATGTTAATTTATTTAACTAGAAAATAAATTAAGTATTTTAGTATTAGAAATTATTAAAAAAACCAGATTTAATATGATATAAATTTAGAAAAAAAGAAAACTATATCTTTCAACCTATTTCGATCGGAATCCATGATAAATTGGGTTCACTTTCGGCATATCAACCCATTTTCGGCATATAAGAGTTTCACAAAGAACCAACTTTGATGCATGGAAAAAAAAAATCCGAGAAACCATTTAAATGAAAAAAAATATTCACATTCCTATCACTACCTTAATTTTTTAAAACCCATATTTCAAGAACCAAACTGATTTTTTTTTTTTTTTAAGATTCATTATCCACTTATCAGGCATCTTTGACTCAAGTTTTTAACAAGATTTTACATTAATAATTAAGTCACTAAAATTCTAAGCTAGACATTTTTATTTTAATCAATAGGGGATCTTGCTCAACCAAAGTTCAGTTCATATTTCAGGAATTTATTTATAAAAAGAATTGAAATCAGATTTAAAAAAATAATATAACATTTATAAACTAACTTATTTTTGCTAATAAAAAAGTATTTTCTTTTTTCTCTTATTATCTTCTCATAAATATAAGCTCTCACAGTACTTACCTACAGTTTAGTGGACTATTGTCAAAAAGAAGCTGGGGCCTGCATGTAAGAGGCATCATGCAGATATAGGGACTTGATTGATGCATCTGCATTTGGCCTATCAAGCTTCTTCACACACAGAATTTATTCTTTCAGCTTTTCATTATGTATATATGGTTACCATGTTTTGTTAATTTAGCACATTTTTTTCAAGTTTTTGTCTTATCCCTAACCCAAGGATGCTATGACAGAAGATTGATCCCTTCCCACCTCCTCTATTATTCATAAAATTAAGGTACATTTTTAATATTCATCTTATTTTTCACTTTAATTCTTTATTTAAAAACGTGTATTTTCATTTCTAAAAGATATATCTTATAACTTCACAAAAGAAACATCATTCAACATTCGTTATATATAAAATCAATTTACACTATTGAACATGTATTTATACGCGACTAATTTATATTTATTAGGTGTAAATTTTATCTATTTGTCTAAATGAATTAGGTTGAAACTCATATAATATGATATCATAATTGTTCTAGTATTAAAGTTTTATCGGATCTATTTTTTTTATCGATTACCAGATTATTAATAAATATGTAGTTTTACACTCAAAATGTACATATTTTAATGTGAGGGTGATGTGTTGAAAGTCAAGTCTTACATAAATTTAGAGATGAAATCAATAACTACTCTCAAATATCTAGTATTACACTTAAGATTTATTTATCTTAACTTAAGTAGGATGTAGTGAAGATCTCATATTAATTAAAAAATAATATCAATTACAATAAATATATAGATATATGAGAGTTATAATACAAATCTGAATTTATAAAACGAAAAATATATGTAAATCAAAGAATAGTGTATGACTTAATTATATTGTGAAAAAGGAAAAGTTGAGAATATAAAAATAAATAAAAAGATGACATGGGATGGAGTGATGGAGATGATAGAACGTAAGCAATCAGTTCATGTGTGAATTAACATGGTTTAGCATTTCAATTTGTTTTCCATAAATAAGTGCCCTAGTGGATTCTTGAGAAGGGTGTTTTTTTCCAAATCTTAAGGCTTATATGTTCCCGACATTGTCTGGGTGTCAAATGGGTATGATGGTGTTTCCTTAAATGGAATGTTATTGTGTCTTGATCAGTTCAAAGTATTATGAGACCCCTACACCATTTTCCAGATTGATCAAGATTCAATCAAGGACACTAACATCTTCACAAACATATTCAAATTTCAATCAAATTTTTTATCACATATCTACAATTAATTACAAATCTCACCTTTTGTCTCATTACATAAGTTTTCATCAGTGGGGCACTTATGTATCTCAGTTCATGATTTGTCAGTTTCACATCTATCTATGTGAAAGCTTAAGGATACCTTGTTTTTCCCTTGAACATTATCCACAACATTCTGCAATGATTGCACTAATTTTACTGAAAAAGAACAATATTTAGTTAAGTTATTTTGTTTTGATTATAGATGTGAGATAATTTTGTGCAATTAATGAAGGGTAAGAGGAAAGTTGTGAAAGGAATTGTCCTGATCAATATTGGGAGAATATCCAATGAGAAGTGAAGATTGGAAGCTCACATGGCCACGTTTGTGTTGCTATAGAAAGAGTACTGGATGCCATCAAATTGGGGTACCAAAACCATGCAACATTTTTAATGAAATGACATCTCTGTTTGGCTCTCTGTGAGATATTGTTCTGAAGGTAGATATTACTGGTCATAACTTGCAGCTTTTTGTTTCCTTCTGCCTTTTCAATACACAACATTTCTTTCTTTCGCATATTGCTTTTATTTTTCCTGTTCTAAAAGTTCTTTGTTCTTGCATCTCACAACGCCTTTACAATAACCAGATAAACATTAAATAAACCAACTATCTTCTGAACACTAATTATGTATCTATGTCACCGTGCAAAGTGTCGTTCGGAGCTTAAATCAGCAATAACAAACATATGGTATCATTGGTAAGTTTGGTGATTGTTCTAAATTTCTCACATCGTTTTCCAACTGCCCAATATGGTCAAGAGCCTAGTCAAACAAATGAAAAAACTATGTTATGAAAACCCATTCATTGCCATGCGAGTTGGAACAACTTAACTTTAAAATGTAGTGGCCCCAAATAGGACATTGTTTTTGCAGTCACATAATGAGGCTTGTGTTGGAAATTGAATCAATAATGTCATGCCCCAATGTCAGACTAAATATTTTACATAAATACTTTACTACAAACTGCCTCATCATGCCTAATTCTAAGCCTCAGTTTCAATTTCCTGTTTAATGTCACTTATCTTCCTTCAACATCTCTTCAAAACTAACATTATATTATTATACGTCACTAACTAAATGTTCCAGTAAAACTCTCGTTCATGTCGTATGCTAACTTCATTCAACTAATTCATGCACGTCCAAAACATAATCATTTCTGATTGAAAATTTGACACAAAAGCTAGCATAAAACAAGAGACTAAACTAAACTAAGTTAAGATTAAGTAAAGGAAGTGAAAGGCTTCATAGAAACATAGAATCTAGCTAGCTATTATGTGGAACATGGCGGGTATAGATACATTTCCATTTGATACGACCTTACTTGAAGTTAATAATCATCCAATCTTCTTGCTGCATGCCAACCTTATAACTAAACTAGTAAATTAACATAGAGAAATATGATAACTAGTTAACAACTACTACATATGCTGGTTTCTTCGTACCTATCGGTGTGAGTGGTGAGTGTGGACTAAGAGTAAGTAGTACCCAAACGAAGCTCCAGATCTAAATCATAAGTTCTAGGCAAACCTATCTCCAAATCCATCCTCAGAATTTCTCCTTTCTTCAACACTGTGCACCCATCTTCTCTTGCAAAAGCATGATCATGTTCTCCAGATTCTGGAATCTTTGACTTAGAGTGCTCTGGGGTGTTTGTGCTCAAAGGGTTTAACAGAATGCCATCCACAACAACCCATCTCTTGAACTCAGAAGAAGGTGAGGGAGGAGTGGGAGAAACAAACAAGGGTAATGTGCAAGTGACAGGTTTGAGAGTAGGTGAAGATGAAGAAGATGGTGGTAACAAGGACCAAGATGAGGTTGAGTTGTGGTTAGGGTTTGTTGTGGAAGGGTCAAGGTTAAGGTTGAACATGTGGGCTTGACCTTCAGTTGGGGGTGACTGCCTCAACCTTGCTCTATCCCTCCTATGAACATTCATGTGTCCACCAAGAGCCTGAGCAGACTTGAACTCCTTCCTGCAGAAGCTACAAGTGTATGATCTTGGAGGCCATGGGAAGCCATTGACATAGTCCTGATCTGCATTGCACAACTCTTTAGCCATCTGGTTGTGGTTTTTGTAGCAGTTGACAACATGGGTGAAGTCTTTTGATGATGGGTTATTGTTGGCATAGTCTTTCATGAAATTGTTCCTCTTCATTGGCCTAGATATAGGGTAGCACACCCCTTTTTGATTCCTGAGAAAGATTGCAATGGTGTGTATCTGAAAAAGAAACTAAACTAAACTAAACTAAACTAAAGTGTCATACTCAAATCATATGAAGAAACGTTGAAAAGAGAGATCTAAAAGGGTGAAAAGGGTTGCGTGTTGTGAAGAAGAGAGAAAGATGAAGATGAGGGTTGGGATGATGAGTTTATGAGGGAGTGGTAGAAATTAGAAAGAGGTTATAGGTAGAAAGAAAAAAAGAGCATCAATTTTCTAAACCGAAGAGAGGGAATCCCATTGGAGGGTACCCCTGAAAAGTCCTGTGTGTTTGGTCACTGGTTGCTAAATTTGGAACCTCGGCCTGCCAGGGTTACACACCTTTATGCCATATTTCTGTCACTGGTCAAGTTAACATGACATATTCATATTTTGTTCTCGGTAAAGATCCAACCTTATTAACTCTCACATTTCTCTCTCTGCACAGATACAAGAACTTTTGTACCAAACAAATAACAATTGTGTCAAAAAAACAACATAAGAGGGAGGAGTTAATGAGCCTTGAGTCATAAATAGGCTAGAGGACTTCTCAGTCAATCCAGCTTAAATAAGGATGATCTCATGTCAAAGATTAATATATATCATCACCACACATTTATCTTCATTCATATTATTATATACTATTAATTACATCAAATATAATATAATCTAATGTTTAAACATGTATAAAGTTATTAGGAAATGTTGATTAGGTTATAGCAGGGTAGGGGTGCATGTTTTGAGACTTGGGATATGGCTTAAAGTTTAGAGTTCTGGTTTTGGAATGATCTTTTCACCAATCACTTCTGTATAAAACTCACTTAAAATGGATTGTTTATGAAATCATCACCCTAATAATTGAGTTTAGTCAACATTTTCATTTTGACCATCAAAGTTTAACATATTAAATTCCAATATTCTTACTTCTCCATGCATAAGTCTAATTTATCTTTATAAAATCAGTTTGTAGAGATGAATTTATATATACAACATAACTATAAATTCATTTTATTTCTAATCATGCCTATTGTTCTATCAACAGAGCAGTGACCTAAATTTAAATCTAAGACAAGAAAAAATGAAATCAAGTTTCAAAACCTTTTGAATACAATACTTTGATGACTACAAGTTTCAATATTTGTAGCTCTATTTCAACAATAACTTAATTAATATTTGGAACAAGTAGCGTGGTAACACATGGGATGAAGGGATTACTTTTTAAAGAAAAATTACATATAATGGAATTAAATAGCAATAATTAATTTGCGTTACATAATAGAAATAAATATGAAGGTAAAGATTCATTGTAATTCATTTATTATGACTAAATAATAAAAATAAGTATATAAATACAAACCAAAACGTTGTATATGTTTAAAAAAATATTATGTGTATAGACTTGTTACCAGCTATAACCGCTAAATATTTTCTATACTTGTAATGAATTTGGATCTATTAATGTGATAGATAATTAAGTCTCATTTTTTTTTTCATTTTTTTATTATTTGTGAGTGTAAGTGGATATGACATGTTTATCTTTTTAAGGGATTTGTGAGTATTTGAGGGAGAGAGATATGAGATTCTAAAATTTACAATATTTGTCTATGATAACTAATAATTATAATAATAAAAATAACAATGGAATATAAAGTATTTGAAAATAATATTAATGGAAAAAAAATCTAACCAAACACATTTTATTTTAAATCTATCTTTTTTTTATAAAAAAAATCATCTAGGTTTTATTTTGAATTACTTTTAACTAATAATTCTATTTCATTTTCTATTAATTTCAATCATAAGGGCAATTATGTAATTTTATTACTTAATCTATTAAAATATTTTTGTTATTTCTCACATCTTTTGAAAATATTACTTAATCATTCACAAACTTTTGAAAATGTTACCTTCAAATCTCTCTATTCTTACCTCTGAATTCTATAAAAAGAACATTATTATATCGTTCACTTTTTCTCAAATTCATTCCATTACTCTTCCTTAAATTATTTATCAAAAAAGAAAATTTGTGAATAAAGTATATTGATAAACTAATGGGTAAAGAAATGAAAAGACTTATAATAGTAACCAAAGAGTTATAGAAATGAACTTAATTAGGATAAATGATATTCTAGTTATATGAACATAAATATACTTACAGTAAAAATAATCACATATTGTAGAACTTCTTTGTCCTTATTCGTCGAAATTTTTATTCGACACCTCTTGATGCTTAACAGAATATACTTCATTGATTATATGAACGAAATATATACATATATTACAAAAACATTTTAAACAAAATAATTTTTAAATGAATGAAAAAGAAAGGAGAATAAACTTGAAAAATATGTCTGAAAAATAAATATGTGTCTATATGGATGTGTGTATATAGAGAATAAATATATAAAATATCTTTTATTTATATTTTAAATTAGGCATATCAATCGATTTATGAAAAAAAAACCATGGAGATTATAATATTTTTATCATAGAAATTTATTTTAAGTAATATAAATATATGAAAACGTGTTACTTGTACCTCGAATTAAGTCTTTAAATTTTTAAATCGTATTACGTTTAATTAAAATTACCACAATATTAGGTGTAAATAGATATACAAAACATTGTTAACTGTTTTTATTTTTTGACTCCAATTAAGTATATTTTGTTTTTGTTGGAAGAATAAAGTATATGCTTAAAAAATGTATATTTTAAACTAAGATATTTTATGTTATATTATTATACAACATTCATATATTATGTCCAGTTTATAATTTATTTATTTTTAAATATTGTTTATATCAAATACACTAAATTTTGTTAATAATATTTATAATTTTTAATTTACTATAATATTAAGGGTAAATTTAGAACTGCATTGAAAGTTCTTTTCCAGGCTGTAGTAGGAGTTTAAAAAAAACAATTTAGAAATATCTTAATAACGCTAATGTGTGCAAATTTATATATATTATGGGCTTTAATATATATTAATGATATAAAGTCAGTAATAAAAAAACATATGATGTAATAAAGACGGTAAGAATTACACATCTTATAATTTTAAAAAGCTCTTTTAAATTTTAATTTTGTATCGTCCATCTTTTTTTTATGCAAAAATACCACTAACATAGTAAGTTTATATTAGCATATATTTGAATATGTAAAATAAGAAAGGTGATATCATAAAGCAAGTTAATTAACACTTAATTAGTATATTAAATTAAAAAACATTAATTGATATGAGTCAAGTCAATATTAACGCTGGTGGTTTTATAAAGTGAATATTATCTGAAACTAATAATTTTGAAAAACTTACGGGGGTGTCCTGTGGGCCAAAGCCCATATCTATATATATAGTCCTTAAAAGGGTTTGGAATAAAAATAATGTCATCCAATAACATATATGTTAATATTTGAAATTTATATATATATATATATATATATATATATATATATATATATATATATATATATATATTATTACAAATGTGCATTGTTTATGCCCTTTACATCTGTAATGATTGTTTACATTTGATCAACAAAGTTGCTTAAAGTCTTAAAGGAGGTTTATACGGAGTCTATCATACATCTAAACATAAATTATATACTTTTATTTTATTAATTTTTAATACTATTTATCTTATACTTTCACTTACTAATTTGTTGCTAGAGGAGGCAAAAATTCAAATTGTAAAATCCAATACTAATCTAAATCTATATTACTTTAAATCTATTTAAATATATTTTTTACAAATTTATATTCACATTTTTAGATTTTGAAAATTCAAAATAAAGATGTGTGTCTAAGTCAAATAAAAGTGGTTGAAGACAAGATCAAGCCAAATCGGTAAGGTCCAAAGTCAACTTGAGTTGTGTTTAAGTTAAACTAAAGATGTGTGTATGTCAAACCAAGGTGCATGACAACAAAATCAAGACAAATCAACCAATGTTCAAAGTCAATTGGAGTTAACCTGGATTGAAAGTCAAGATGAGTCACTCAGACCAAAGGTTATAAGTCAAGTAAGCTCAAATCGAAGGTTGGTCGAGTCGGGCTATGACGAAGGTCGGTCTAGTCGTGCTACGTTGAAGGTCGATTTGAGTCAGTCCAGATCGAAGAGTCAAGCGTAGTTGATTTGGATGAATTGGATGAAGGTTAAGCAAAGTTGAGCTTGAGTAAAGGTCAAGCGAAATTATCCCCGATCGAAGGTTGAGCTGAGATGGCCCTTGCCAAGGGTCGTGTCAAGTTGGCCTTGACTAAAGGTCGAGCTGAGTCAATCCTAATCGAAGGTTAAGCCAAATGAACCAAACCCAAATCGACATAGGTTAGCTTGGGTATAGGTCGACCCTGATTGAAGATCGAATCGAATGAATCAGACTAAGTCAAGTCAAGTCAGCTCGACGCATGTTTAATAAACTTAATGGATAGGTATATTAGATCGATCAAATTGAATTTAATCTAATTGACAAAGTTAATTGAATTTAGATTTAATCCAATTTAAATGGATTGAGAAAAATCTAATTTATTTGATCCGGTTAATATGGATATGAAGTATTGGTCCAATCTATTTTATGGGTTCTAGATTGGATCTAGACTAAATTTTGAAAAATCCAATCTATGCACAATCTTATAATTCGCAGGTAGAATTAACTTTGAATTTTCTTTAAGAAATGTCTTAAATTTAAATAGATATTATAAATAATTATTTAACAGAAAAAACTACTTAAAATGATTGATTATGTTAGAGAGAGTAATCATTTAACCCAAACTAATATTGGAAGAAAATGAAGTGTAAACCTGTGAGCCTGAAATGAATAATATTATTGGTAGAAGAGTTTTATCGACATGAGAGTTTGGAAGAAAGTTAGTATGAGTTGGTTGGTGAGTTTGAGAGTATTTAAAATGAAAAATTGAGAAAGCAGTTACCTTTAGGGTAGCATGAATCTGAGTGAATGAAATGGCACATTTTGTTGGGAGAAAGTTTGAAGAGTGAAGCATAGACAATGAAAAGATCCTGCTATATATATCTAACCCAGATTCACCAAAATGTCAGAGTCACATTTTCTTAGGTTATGCAGCCGAAATTGCAGCCGAAATTCCTAATTAAATCTCTAGACACCACAAAACATGGTACCCTATATCAGTAGCTATATCAGAACCATCTCTGTCTTTTCTGCATATTCAATAATAATAATAAATAATTCTTACCATATTTATGTTTGCCAAAAAACAGCAACAATAAAGACTCCACCTTCATTACATCTTTATAACAAGCATGCATGAGTTGCTACTTCCTACCATCAAAAGTTGATGTCAACAACTCTTATCTATCACCAAACCTACAACAATGCTTTTTCTTTGGTTCATCTAGTTAAATCTTAATGGACAAGGGAATTCAATGGGGAATGTAATCGCTGGTTCGGTTAAAAAAAAACCTCTTTCTAAATACCACAACGTCTCATCAAACCTTTTCTCTCTTCCTATGATACCACCCTCTTTTAGCAGCATCATTAAATCACAAACATCTTTGCCGCGCGCAAAAACTGCCACCGTATACGCGATTATATATGTATATATATAAATTTTCTTATAAGATTTAATGAATAAAAATAGTATAAAGATTATGACTCTCATTTTTTGTTCTCATATTCACTCTCTGATATAATTGAGTGTGAATGATTGATGAATGTACCATTATTTTTTTTTTTAAAAAATCAATTATCCATAATAAATTACGTTAAGAAATAAAAGATGAGTCAAAATATAAAAAATAATACAAAACTCTGTATCCAAATATAACTAGAGTATTACAATAAATATAGACCGAACATATATAATTAAAAATTGATTCTTGTTTTATTGTTTATTGATGTTAAGGCTCGAACGCTAAACACCAAGTTATACACTATAAGACAATAAAAAAATTACTACTGTAATTATAAAAGAATGAAAAGAAATATTTAATGATATTTTGATCATTTAAAGTGTAATTGATTTTAAATATTTTTTAAAAATCTCTCAATAATGAAATTAATCAAATGAATATTTTCACTTAAAATTTCCACAAACTGAATAAACTTTCTTCACTGATCAATAAATATCGATGAATAAAAAAACTCGGAATTTCTTTTCATCTAATCTTAACTTCACTCCTCTAGACCTTCAAGTTTCAAATTATTTCGCTTCCTTAAACCACCTTAAACTCCCAAGGGTTTAAAGTTGAAGGAAAAAGAATATGAGAAGGTTAAATTTTATATTTTAAAACTGAAAGTGCTTAATTGATGTGGGAAAAGAAAAACTTGGAAGACCAAAATTGCTTATTATTGAAATTAAAGAAATAGAAAATACAATTAGTATGGTCATCCTTGGGAATGTAACAAAGTCGGGTCATGCAAAACGAAAGTGACCTACTTCAAGCCCATAATTTGTTGCCCATGCTTTTTCATTTGGGTCAATATTAAAAAAAAACTAATAATAATAGTTATTATTATTATTATTTATAATTTTGCACATGGTCATAATTATAATCATTGTTAATTAAGTGACCATCAGTCTCCATTAACTTCCATATGACTCGATCACCCAAAATTAAATACAAGATTCATGCAAAGTTTGTTGCATACTACTCAATCCATATATATGAGATGTATTCAGAATGTAGTTAGTATTTTAATTTTTACATTATATTTTAAATTTCATTGAAATACTAATATTATTTAAATATTTAATGTACCTTCTTTTTCATAATTAATTATTATGGAGTATTGACTAAAACCAATCGCAATAAATAATTTATTTTTTATAAACCATAACTAATTTAATTTTTGTAAACATCATATAAAATACAAAAAAATATACGAAAAAATAAAATGAATTAGAACAAAAATAAAATAAATATTCTCCATCCGTTCAATGTCAACTTAAATTACAGCAAAAAAAAAAGGTTGCATCTTTGTATCATACACTAATGGAACCATGTAAAAAGAAAAGTTTAAATAACTCATCTAGTGAATTACAGTTCCAATTTCCATTATATGATTTTAATAAAAAGAATCCATTATGGGCTGGTATTTATTTTATGCTAAGAGCTCGTATTTAATTACTATTATGACTGTATTATTGGTAATCAGTGAAAATACATGCGCGCGCATTATTTTTTTAATTAAGAAAATATATAAATAATTTTTTATTTGTAGATAATTTTTTATTAAAGATATTTATTTTAATTTAAAAGAGAAACTGAATGAATGAAACAATTAAATTTAACAAAGCAATTACTTAAAATGTAAAAATGGTAAAATAATTATTTTAATTAAAAAAAATTATTTATTCAAGGGTAGAATTGGAAATAGAAATGTAGACACCAAAATGAGATATCTTTTATATATAGGTATATTTAATTAATATTATAACTGTTATAAAATAAGCTAATAATAGATAAAAGAGGTAAAGGAAAAATAGAAAATGAGAAGATGAGGTGTGTGTCTTATTACTCGTGAGAAGAGTGCTACCTATAGATAGAAAATGTAACCCATAAAGGATACAAAATCAAATAGATAATACAAATATTTAAACTTCATCAAGAGTAATCATATAAGAAATTGTAGCAAATCAATTAATCATATCAATTATATGAGTAACGATATCAAATCAATAGATGACCATTAATTCATAAAACTCCCCCTTCGGTGCCCATGGATAAGAAAATATGCCTTGTTAAAACCTTAAACCCTTTAAGATGAAAACCTAGGGGAGGAAAAAGAGTACAACATTATGTATTCTTTAATACAATATTTTCATCACGTATTTTATTTCTCATTCTCATTTAAACTTACATCATTACACTTCAAGAAAACTTTTAAATAATGACCAATTTTAGTGATCAATAATGATTAGTAACTATAGTAATTAATTTAGATACTATAATTTACAAAACTAAAAACTATTGATTACTAAAATAGTCACTATTATGAATAAAAAATTATAATTTGTCGCTAAATTGGTCTTTAAAATTAACTCTCATGTGTAACATTCCTTTCGAATATTACAAATTTGTAATAAAATAAAATAGAAATAATATTAACACCTCATTTAATATAATTATAATTCCCAAAACAACGGGAAATTCAAAACTTATTACGTCACCAGGAAAAACCTCAATCCATAATTATATAAAACTCAATTACAATATCAAGTTTGATAATAGAAAATATTACAATCTTATTCAAAAACCATAAAACATAAAAACTCTGAAAAACTCTTTTCTCCTGGTCTATCGCCGCTCCTTCTCTAGGCCACCAGATCCACTTGCAACATCATCTGCTCCCGTGTACCGCGTACACGATCATCACCAAACACAAGCAGATAAGGTGAGCTAACGGTTAAACAAACATATATATATATATATATATATATATATATATATATATATATATATATATATATAACACATATATCATTACAACCACACCAAAGCAATTCAATCCTTTGATTTCATGTCACATGGCCACTACTATGTTACCTGTGTTCTACGTCTTTTGATGAGTACCTCGAGATGTCTTGTTGCCACACCTACCAACCACATCTGGTAGAGCACGTGCGGGAAACCATGCTACGAACCACACTCCGTAACACCAGGTGGAGTTCCCAATACGAATAACATTCGTAACGTCCTAAGACTACCAAACTCGTCAGCTTAATACTGAGGAGGGCAATCTTACTATGCCTATTCGTACGTGCCACAACACGCACACTCACATCGACAACACTCGCCAACCTCAGCCACAACTCAAGAGTTCCTCATGTTCATCCGTCATCCCGAGCCACAACTCAAGAAATGTCATTCCGAGCCACAACTCAAGGAATGTCATGTGCTTAACCTCTATCTCAAGTGTAACATCCCTAAGGAATATTACTTTGAAAAGATCATAAACAATTAAATAAAATAAATTAAAACGCGATAATATTGATAATACCTCATTTATAATCACATGATCCAAAAAATACGGGAAAATTAAAATCGCAGAGTTGCATACATTATAAATGTTCGCAATTCAAAGTTATTACAACTGTAAAAGCCCAAAATGGCTAATGTTCAAAACATGAAAATATCAAAAACTTAAGTCTTCAAAAGCCCATATAATCCCGCTCTCCAAACTCAAGCGTCTCTTGGCTCACTTGTCAAATCATCTGCTCCCGGATAATAAATTATCTGATCATCGCCACACACAAACAAATAAGGTGAGCTATGCACATATGAATATAAAATAAGTATGACACCCATCCCAAGAAATAATTTTTTCTGATATATGTTAACTGCAAATTTCCCACCCCTGATCTCATATTCCTTCATGAGTCATATGCATGAAACTAGGTCTTGGGACTTTACCGTGCTCCCACAAAACTATCCCTTTCGTGGTCCAACCCTACGAGCCAATCCTGCTCATAGTCCAACCCCACAAACTCCTCGTTTGTAGTAAAACATCCAAGCCTTCCCAGCTTGGACCCTGGCACGCACGCAATCACCATACTATGGACTCCTCGCCCAATAGCAGCCAACGGGAATAAAATTATTCCTTGCCCATCGTGCGTCCGACGCATGTAATCACCATACTAAGGACTCCTCGCCCAATAGTAGCCGACGGGAACTAATCAGTTAATCATGCCCATCATGCGTCCCACCACCAAGCACATCCCAGACCTCTATTGGACTTAGTCCATCAAGCCGAAGCACAAAGATAAGTCAACTTAGTCCTTCAAGTCCATTGACCAAAGCAACAACCAATTACACAGCGATCAAAACCGCCTGACGCCGCCTAGACACCGTTAGGCAAAAACTGGCAGCAAACCGTTTGACGGCCAAACCCCTACCGCCAGGCGACACTATCCAAACAAGAGCCACACAACTTCGTCACCACCTGGCGGACTCAATCCTGCCGCCAGGTGCCTAGCGCTGACAGTGGCCACTGCCACTATTTTGAACCCTACCGCCTGGTGGCTCGCCCCGCGCCGCTAGGCGCTATACCAGTAGCACAATGCTACTGATTTTGGCACTTTTTACAGGTCTTAAGGGTCTCAAACTTGCGATGCATCATTCACACATCTATCAAAGCATTTAGAACATAACACAACAACCATCACTACATAAATATACAATTATTTCACGCCCAAACCAAGTAATTTCTTCCCTTAGCATACTTTACTTTATCCACCAATTTAGAACAATTCACACAATATCAATGTTGTATCCCTTCCCATTTACCCCAACACAATTTTACAGTTTACAATACCCTTCTTAACTTTTCATTTACACCTAAGTTATACAGCAAAATGATCCTTGGTGCACACACACGCTAAAATGATCATCCTCACCCAATTCTAAAGAGGAAAACCCTGACCACTAATCTAAATTCGCACACAAAAACACCCGCGACTTCCCAAGAACACAACTTGCAGAAAACATCACAAATCACCCTTTGCTCTGATGTGCCGCCTGGCGGCGTTCTAGGTGCCTCCAGGCGGTTCATACCCATTTTGGGTTCTACCACATTTTCCTGCATCCATAATGATTCATAGACACTACAATTTCAATCCACACTCAAACTAACAAGCTTTCACGTGCACACAACATCCAAATTTCCTAATCTAATCATGTCAACGTCGATTCCACAAAAACATTGCACCAATCACAAAGCTCATCCATGTTTTTCACTCCCAATCTCACATGAACCCTAAACCCCTAATTCCAGTGAAGGTTCATGCAATTTTCCACCAATTAAGCATTTTTAGATAACAATTCAGCATACCAATTATTCTCAAATCATGAAAATTACTCCAAACTTCCCAACATCACTAAAAATCCAAAAGTCCGAGAGAACTGGACAAGCCAGTTTGTGTCGCCTGGCGGGCAGTACCTAGCCACCAGGCGGTGCATAGAAGAAACCCAGAAAATAGGCTCTGGAGGCATGAGCTGCCTAGCGGCCCTTCAACGCCGCCAGGCGGTTTCTGGAAATTTCCAGAAACGCGACATAATTTAACGCAATTCCAATTTACACAATCCACATCATCCAGAATACCACGAAAACATATAAACGACATACAACACATATAATTAACTCCCCTAACCTGGATTAAAGCTTTCCTTGAGTGATTTTTGTACTTCTTCCCTTTGACTCCAAAATGACCGTCCTTGGCTTCTCTCAATTCAGCCCCAAAAATCCACTCACACTCAATTTCTCACTGAAATTCGCACTCCTCTGCCTATCCCACGATAACCTCTGCAGAAACCTTTCTCCCCTGCTATGTCTGCTAGGGTTCCCTTTAACCCTCAACTTCAAATCAAGACTAAAAAAATGGCAAAAATAGAGTTTCATTTGGGTCCTCCAAGGTTTGAACCCACACTCATGCACATACCAAGCCAATCCAAACCATTCAACCAATTCAGATTTTATGCTAACCAATATGATTCAATTATTATAACACTTCACAACATGATTAATATATATATATATATATATATATATAAAATACTAATTTAATAATACACAAAAATGACATACATAGGACTCGAACCCAAATCCTCTCACACAATCAAAGTACTCTCAAACACTTGAGCTAGTACTTTTCCACGTCATAACATTCCGCATTTATTACCTTAAAGGTTCTCTTTACCCACATTTATTAAATAATTATTTAATTAACTATTTATTTTTTTCCCGGGTCTTACATCAAGCCACAACTCAAGGGATATGTTCCGAGCCACAACTCAAGGAACACCTGCAAGCTGACCTTCGAGGTATCACCAAAGCTTGGTAGATCATGCACATCCAAAGCAAAAGGTTCACAACATTGCCTCTACATTATCGCCTGGCATTGCTTTAGAGCTGCCAAGCGAAACATGCTTCCAGACCGCCTGGCAGGGGACACGTACCGCTAGGCGCCACGCGCCTAAAAATGCAGACACCGCCTGGCGGAACCATCCTCACTGCCAAGCGCCACTTTGTTCCAGAGCCTATTATTTTTGTAGTTATCGCCTGGCGAGTCAATCACCACCGTCAGACGCTACGCCAGTACTTGCGCAGTACTAGTTTTAGCTCAAGTCTAGGCACAATTGTGTACATGTCACTCTCACTTGCCACCTATCTAGAGTACCACTAACTTAGTTCATTACTATCTACAATGATTCCAGCCATCATAGCTCTTCACATGTGAAGTCATTCTCTAAATGTGGTCACGTAAACAATTCCAGCTATTCACACTTATTATTAGTCGTGCACTAATTACAACTTTCCTCTTTCTTCTAACACTACCACCTCATCGCCTTAACATTATCGTAGGATAACATATACCTCATATCCAATTATTGTGTCTTCACTTAGGAACTCTAATTGGTCTACAACTCTCAGTACAATAACACTTTAGCATACTAATACTCCATGTTGCACTAGTATCATTATCATAATTCTTCCAACTCCCCATTAACCCTCAAATTAATTCATAATCATTAACTCATTAATAACCCATTCTAGGCCTCTGTCCAATGACCCCAAGATTTATGTCCTAATAAAATTATACTCCCACAGAGACCTAAAACTCATCATTGTACCCAAGAGCCACGCAGAAGTCCTTACCACTATGCTGGCGCTTGGCGGAACCTAACCTGTCTCCAAGTGGTGCATAAGTTTTGGGAAACCCAAAACTCTACCCTGCACATGCGAAAACCCAGAGTCCCATTCCAGGCTAGTTTTCTCTATTTTCCATTCTATACGCTACACGCAATCGAAATTAATTACCCATTCTATATGCTACACGCAATCGAAATCATGTTAGAAATTCTAAAACCCCGAGTTGTCTTACTCTTGATTACACAATCTGTTTCATAACATAAATCCTCAAACTTTCAACCCTAAAAGAGTGTTTAAAGCAATTTCATCAAATTAAATCTAACTGACAGCATGATTCCCCAATTTCTAACATCACATAATCAATACACAGTAAGGCTCCTTTCCTTCCCGTTCAAAAATTCACCCAAAACACACAAAACCCAAAAATCGAGTCAAATTGACTCACGTCGCCTAGCGGTAGTTCATCATCGCCAAGTAGCTCAAACAAAACCTAGGAATTTGGGTGAATCAAGGATGTGTCGCCTGGCGGCCAGGGTCGTGCCGCTAAGTGGTTCCTCTTTAGGAACCCAGAATTACTCAGAAATGCATGTGTTGCCTGGCGGCAATTCATTGCCCGCTAGGCAGTTTCTGGAAAATTCTAGAAACCTGAAATTCAAGCAAGACAGAGAATGAGACTCAGCTCTCCTAACTTGGTTTTCCTAGCTAAAACGTGAGTAGTCTTTGACTTCTTCCTTGCTCCCAATGGCTTCCTATTTGACTTTGAATTCTCTTTGAACCCATAACCATACCAATGTCAAATCAATGCACAACCATTCAACCAATTCATGTTTCGTGATAATTCCTACAATTCTAGGATTATATTATCACTCATCATGATCCAACATATTATTAAAATAATAATAAATTAAATAACACATAAATGGCATACATAGGACTTGAATCCAAGTCCTCTCAACACAAATAAGTAATCTCAACCATTTGAGTTAGTACTATTCCACATCACATCATTTAATATTTAATTCCATAAAGGCTCCCATTACCCACATTTATTAATTAATTAAATTTAACGGATCTTACACCATGTTTTTGGCTACCCAGGAAAATTGGTCACTAAAAATTAGCTACCTAGGTTTTGGCTACCAAAATGACTTAGTTTCTAAATTGGTCTCTAATTAATTACTTACGAATTTAGTGACCAATTATAATTTTTTATTTAAAATAGTGACTATTTTAGTAACCAATCATTTTTAATTTTGTAAATTGGTATCTTAATTAGTCATTATAGTGACTATGTATTTTTTGTTTCTAGAATTAGTTTCTAATTGAGGGTTTTCTTGTACACTACTAAAAATTCTCATATTACATGAGAATTTTCTTGTAAATTTGTTAAAAATATTTGCAAGAAAAGACTTTTTCCTGCTATTTTTTTTAGGATCTAAATTGGCAAGTAATTCCTTCGTGGGTAATTATTTCTTACAAAATTATAAAATTCGTAGGTATTTCTTACAAAATTATAAAATTCGTAGGTATTTCCTACAAAATTTGTTGCGAAAAGTGTTTTGTACAAAATATTTTGCAAAAAAATTGGTAGCAATTTCCTGCAAATTTTTTTTCATAACAAAATTTATAAGTATTTCCTACAAAAAAATTTCAAAACAAAACTAGTAGGAAATATGAGTTTTTTTAGTAGTGGTAGTGTTAAGATGTCGAAGTTCACACTTATGAATCATTTGCTCAAAAGTTCTTTTTGACAAAGACTTTATAAATAGATCTGTTAGATTTTCGCATGAACGAATCTTTTGGATATCTATATCATTCTTTCAATTGAACAATGGATTATTGTCTTTATATATGGTTGTTGATTCCATTTTTTTCTGAGGATAAACCATAGGCTGAACTGTACACATTAACCAAACACATTCACGACTTACCTCATGTAATGCTAAAATTCTGCATGATTTGACGATGTTGTTGTTATGGTTTGATTCATACTGCCATGAAATCATGTGTTACCACATGTGAACAAATATCCTGTTTGTGATAAACCATTATGATATTGTGAGGATATGATAAATAACATCCATATGTATAACCTATTAGATCTGATTTTGAATCATTTGGATAATATAAGTCCATATTTAAAGTACACTTAAGGTAATGAAGTATATGTTTTACTTTAATCTAATGTATTTTTGAAGGTGAAGAACTATATATTGCTTAACAAATTTACAGCAAATTCTTGATTGTGAATTGATAATAAACAAATATGTGACCATCTAGTTTATGCATCAATTAAAACCATGCAATATCTAAATGATCCACATGATGGGTGTATTGGACCATAAATATCACCCTATATTCTTTCTGAAAATGAGATTGACTTATTTCTAATTTTTCTAGCGATGGTCTTATTATCAAATTTTCTTTGTGAACATGTAGTACATGAGAACTCATTGGTATGAAGAAGTTTTTTGAGTTTTAAGTGGGTGTCCACCTGAGTTTTTCAACTTTTTTTTCGCATCATAATAGATCCAAGATGACCCAATTGATCATGTCAAACAAGGAATTCATTTTGATTTGTAAACTTCTAGTTTACCATGACTTGCATTTTAATTGTACTAATATATGCGAAGTACAAACCATCCAACTGATCATGTCAAACCAGACATTCATTTTAATTCGTAAACTTCTAGTTTACTATGACATGCATCTCAATTGTACTAATATTATGTGTAAACCATAAGAGAAGGTTGATAATTTCTCCAATTCACATAATTTTTTTATTCAACTCAATTCTAGTGATATAAAGATATTTCATATCTGCTTCATTGTTTGTCTCAATATGATATCCATTTAGACAAATATCCTTGAAACTTAATAAGTTTTTATTAAACTTCTTGGTAGAAGTATAGTAGCTCTTCTTGAGCCTTCAAATATATTTATAGTACTAGAAATAATGCTAACATTAACTTCTCACATTACCAAACAAGAAAAAAATTTATTACTCTTGAGAATTGTATGAGTTGTTACACTGTCAATAAGACACATATCCTCATCATTGGTGCTAGTGTCAACATTCATTCTTCATATAAACATTAATATCAATATTAAATATGACTATGTGAGTGGAGATTGATCAAGAAAAACTTATATATAAGAAACATGAAACATGAAACAAATATAAAGCATTATTAAGAACATATAATATGAGAACATCTATATTTTTTTAACACTCCCATCACCCATCACCAATGAAGTGATCAATGCTTCCATTTGGTTTAGCAAAAAAAATAACAATATCAAGATGAGCATCCATATTACTATAATCAAAATCACCATCTTTACAAGCAAAATGTGTTTCTATGTTCTCCTTATTTTTTTAACTTTTTAAGATGCTTTAGTGTATGACAAATACAAATCAAATGAACTTTACCACTATAATGATAACTTATATTCTCATCTTATTTGCCATTATTTTCACTTTTTCCTTTTTCCTTTTTCACATTATTATTTCATTTTTGGTGATAAAATGTGTCTTTGGAATTTCCTTTATGACCATGTCCATAGTCACTACCATGACCATTAAAATACAAATTAAATCTTCCTACATTCACTTTTGGGAATGAAGCATAACTAATTAGGCGAGTTTCATGATTTTTTTATCAAAAACTCATTATTTTGTTCAACCACAAGAATGCATCAAATAAATTCAAAATATTTTTTGAAATCCCTTTTCACGATATTGTTGTTGTCGAAGCAAATTAGTTGCTAAGATGCTTTATTTATTTCTTTAATGGCATCACCAAAATCCATTGCACCTAAATATATTTCAATATTCAATATCCTATATAAATAATTCTTTCTCGTAATATCAATGGTCACAAATTCAAAATTTGAAAGGTTTGACATGTTTAGAACTAGCACATAAAATAATCGTAACAATAATCATCATGATAATAATAATAATAATAATAACAATAATCATTATAACAAAATTGTACCCGTCCAGAAACAGCGTGTCGACATATTATCGATGATAGGGTCAATATATTACTGATGATAGGTTGATGATCAACAAAGAACAAAGATATGAAGTGGCATTGCCATCAAGCCAACGCTTGAGCAAGGATAAGCAGAGGTGTAGAGTTGTATCACCATAGAGCCGATGTCAGTAAGGATAGCAAACCAACCTCCTTGTAGGAAGCTAAGATTAAGGAGATAATGCTAACGAATATTATGTAATTATTTTAGTTGAGAAGATATTTAAGAAAGATATTCTAGTTATTATTCGGGGAAATCTTTCTAGTTATTATTTAGGAAAATCTTATAGTTGGATCTTTTAGTTATTATTTGGGTTGGTTGATTAAATATTATGGTTAAGATTTAGGAAGATATTGGTGATTATCTTTAATATTATTATGTATTATGTATATCTACAATATTTGCTAGTTGTTATCTTTAAAATAAATTTATTGTTACTAGATATAAATATTGCTAGTTGTTATCTTTAAAATAAATTTATTGTTACTAGATATAAATATTTTCTGATATAAATATTTTCTGATGCTACTTTATTCTAATAAGAAACATAATTATTTTATAATAGTATGTTATTTTAATCAACTTAAAAATTTTGATATCTTATAATTCATTATTTATTTGGTATGAGTTTTACAAGTGAAAATTATTTAATTAAAATTAAGATATTTATAAAATGTTTTACATATAAATATTACAATTGTCATATATATACATGTTATATTATGTGAATTAGTAATGGAGATTTCGTAGATATCATGTTTAAATCAATTAAGACCGACTTTAGCTTGGAAAAATTTCAAGAAAATGGTGGAATAACCAAAACCATCAATCCGGGCCACGATGCTTGATGTCGGGCCACGACGCTCGATGATAATTAATGTCAGGCCCCGATGCTCGAAGGTAATTCTGAGACATGATGCTCGATGATAATTAATTTTGGGCCCTGATGCTCGAAGGCAATTCCGAGGCGCGACGCTAGATGATAATTAATTCCGGGCCCTGATGCTCGAAGGCAATTCCGAGACGCGACGCTCGATGATAATTAATTCCGGGCCCTGATGCTCGAAGGAAATTCTGAGACGCGACGCTCTATGATAATTAATTCTGGGCCCCGATGTTCAAAGGCAATTCTGAGACGCAAAGCTCGATGATAATTAATTCTGGGCCCCGATGCTTGAAGACAATTGCGAGATGCGACGCTCGATGATAATTAATTTTAGGCCCCGATGCTCGAAGGCAATTGCGAGACGCGATGCTCGATGATAATTAATTTCGACCCCTAATGCTCGAAGGCAATTCCGAGACAAGACATTCGATGATAATTAATTCCGGACCCTGATGTCGAAGGCAATTCTGAGACACGACACTCGATGATAATTAATTATGGGCCCCGATGCTCGAAGGCAATTCCGAGACGCGACGCTCGATGATAATTAATTTCGGGCCTCGATGCTTGAAGGCAATTCTGAGACGTGACGCTCTATGATAATTAGTTTTGGGCTCTGATGCTCAAAGGCAATTCCGAGACGTGATGCTCGATGATAATTAATTTTGGGCCCCGGTGCCCGATTCGAAACATCACATTTGATGATTTATGCAGGTAAATGAGAAGATCAATTCTATATTGGAGAATGCGCGAGTAAGTGAGAATATGCGAAACTGAGAACTTAGAGTTTTTCTAAGGATGTGTTGATTTGTAGGTGTTGAGAAATTATAGTTGATTGTACAACATTGAGAGCTTGGTGTTTTTACTAGTAGCTCAGTGTTTTACTAATGAGATATTAAATTGCAAGTGTTAGAAAATTATAATATGCAGCATTGAGATCTTGGTGTTTTAACGATGATATGTTAATTGCAGGTGTTGGAAAATTATAATATGCAACATTGAGAGCTTGGTGTTTTAACGATGATGTGTTAATTGCAGGTGTTGGAAAATTATAATATACAACATTAAGAGCTCGATTCATGAACATGTAATTAATTACTTTGGAGTTTTATAATGTGTTTGCAGGATTGACAGCTTAGGAGTTTTATAATGTGTTTGTAGGATTGAGAGCTCGGTTCATGACCGAGTGAAGAAAAATAATCAACCAGTAGCAATAAAGATAAATAATCAGCAAAATGGTGGCAAGCAAAGAGTCAGATCGTGAGACAAATATGGGAAACTCGGGTCAAAAAGAAGATGGAGAGAGTGGGAAGTTGAGAAGTTGGTCAAAGGTTTGAAAAAGAGACGTTGCATGTAAAACACGTGGCAAGGGTAGGTAAAATGCAATAATGGATCGTGGGAAGTGGTGAATGACGGTTGATTTGAACACTTTTGAGTTCCTTATTTTGAGTAGAGGAAACTCAAAAAGTTGGAGAGCTATGTACCCGTCCAGAAACAATGCGTCGATATATTACCGATGATAGGGTCGATATATTACCAATGATAGGGTGATGATCAACAAAGAACAAAGATATGAATTGGCATTGACATCAAGCCGACGCTTGAGCAAGGATAAGGAGAGGTGTAGAGTTATGTCGACAGAGAATAGACGCTTGAGCAAGGATGAGCAGAGTTGTAGAGTTGTATCGCCATAGAGCCGATGTCAATTAGCAAACCAACCTACTTGTAGGAAGCTAAGATTAAGGAGATAACGCTAACGAATATTATGTAATTATTTTAGTTGACAAGATATTTAAGGAAGATATTCTAGTTATTATTCAAGGAAATCTTTCAAGTTTTTATTTAGGGAAATCTTATAGTTGGATCTTTTAGTTATTATTTGGGTTGGTTGATGAGATATTATGATTAAGATTTAGGAAGATATTGGTGATTATCTTTAAGATTATTATGTATTATGTATATCTACAATATTTGTAACTGATTTCTCTATTATAAATAAGAATGTTACTCCCCTGGTCAAGGGACGGATTATTTTTTGCCTAAGCAAGTCTGAAGTTAGGGTTAAAAGTATTTCTTTCTTTTTTTTTGGTTAATAATTATCTAGCACTTTTCTTGACCAAAAACATTGGCGCCCACCGTGGGGTCTGGTAAAACCTGATCCCAACTCCACCCAATTTCAATAAGAAACGCTACAGCAAAAAGTAGAGATGAATCAAAATCGGAATGCGACTCGGGAGGGACCTACTCGTCAAGAGATTATGCGGAGTATAATGGAGTTACAATGAATAAATGAGGAGATAAAACTAAAGATATAAGCTGAACAAGCACGTCTCGAAGAAGAACGTAAGGAATCCCGCAAGAAGACATAAGAAGATCGACAACTCTTAAGGGAAGAAGCACTCAAAGAAAGGGAGATACTTCGGAAGGAGACCGAGGATACCCATCAACGGCTGGAGGAAGCCCTTCGTCAACAAGAGCAACTAAAAAAACTCAATGAAGACATGCAACAGCAGATTATGCCTCTGCAATACTCACAAGAAACTTTTGACATATGTAAATCATGTTACTATTTTTTGACATAAACAAATTGGGCAAAAATTACAAACCAGAAAATCTAAAGAATTTCCTGATCACAGTCATAAATCATTCTACTCTTCTTGTATTGTGTAGGGTTCACAAGCATAAATTTAACAGTTTTACAAATTTGATTAAATGATTTCTTTAGGGTACTAAAAATAAAAAGCTAGAATGATTAATTTAAAGAAAATATTAATTTTTGTAATTTATAAAATATATGTTGTTATGTTGTTTTAACTTAAATATATTGCCGGATAATATGATCTTAATTATGCATATAAGAATAATAAATCGATTTGCTAAAAGATAATAAAATATATTTATATAATAGAATTATTATTATCGGTTGTTCCTTTTATTTTTAACCATCTTATTATCAATAGAGAAAAATAGTGAAATTAATGAATAATATAAGTTTTATGAATTAATTACTCGTCGTCCTTTTCAATGCACAAAGCTAAATGTCTTTTACATTAAAGTTTGCCTTTGAAATATTAAATGAAATATGTGTTGTGTTATTTATATTAAAATATATTTTTCTAATGAATATTTTGTTTAATATTATTAAATAAATAATTTTTAGTGTGAAGTATTTTATATTTGGAGAAGTTTTAAGTAAGATATTCTTAACAGAATAATTTAGGAAGAACTAATCTACCGTAAAGTTGTTTCAAAATGTCAATATAATTATTCTATATGGTGCTAAAATCATAAAATAAGATTGTTTAAATGTATAGACTAAGATTTTGATAGATATGGTAAAATGTGAGTATTATAGTAAATATTGCTAGTTGTTATCTTTAAAATAAATATTGCTCGATGATAATTAATTTTAGGCACCGATGCTCGAAGACAATTCCGAGACGCGACGCTCGATGATAATTAATTCCGGGCCCCGATGCTCGAAGACAATTGTGAGACACGGCACTCGATGATAATTAATTTTGGGCCCTGATGTTCGAAGGCAATTCTGAGACGCGACGCTCGATGATAATTAATTCCGAGCCCCAATGCTCGAAGGCAATTGTGATACGCGACGCTCGATGATAATTAATTCCGGGCCTCGATGCTCGAAAGCAATTGCGAGACGCGACACTCGATGATAACTAATTCCGAGCCCCGATGCTCAAAGGTAATTTCGAGACGCGACGCTCGATGATAATTAATTTCGGGCCCTAATGCTTGAAGGCAATTTCGAGACACGACGCTCGATGATAATTAATTTCGGGACCCGATGCTCGTAGGCAATTCCGAGACTCGTACTCGATGATAATTAATTATGGGCCCTAATGCTCAAAGGCAATTCTTATATGTGACGCTCGATGATAATTTATTCTGGGCCTCGATGCTCGAAGGCAATTCTGAGACGGGACGCTCGATGATAATTAATTTTGGACCCCGATGCTCGAAGGCAATTTCGAGACGCGACACTCGATGATAATTAATTTTGGGCCCTGGTGCCCGATTCGTAACAAAACATATTATGATTTATGCAAGTAAATGAGAAGATCAATTCTATACTAGAGAGTGCGCAAGTAAGTGAGAATATGCGAAACTGAGAACTCAGAGTTTTTTTGAGGATGTGTTGATTTGCAGGTGTTGAGAAATTATAGTTAACTGTAAAACACTAAGAGCTCGGTGTTTTAACGACAATGTGTTAATTGCAGATGTTGGAAAATTATAATATGCAACACTGAGAGCTCGGTGTTTTAACGATGATTTGTTAATTGTAGGTGTTGGAAAATTATAATATGTAACACTGAGAGCTCGGTTCATGAACGAGTAATTAATTACTTTGGAGTTTTATAATGTGTTTGTAGGATTAAGAGCTCGGGAGTTTTATAATGTGTTTGCAGGATTAAGAGCTCGGTTCATGACCGAGTGAAGATAAATAATCAACCAGTGGCAATAAAGATAAATAATCAGCAAAATGGTGGCAAGCAAAGAGTTAGATCGTGAGAGAAATATGGGAAACTATGGTCAAAAAGAAGATGGAGAGAGTGAGAAGTTGGTTGAAGGTTGACGTTGCATGTAGAACATGTCGCAAGGGTAGGTAGAATGCAATGATGGATCGTGGGAAGTGGTGAATGACGGTTGATTTGACAACTTTTGAGTTCCTCATTTCGAGAAGAGGAAACTCAAAAAGTTGGAGAGCTATGTACCCGTCCAGAAATAGCGTGTCGATATATTACCAATGATAGGGTCGATATATTACCGATGATAGGGTGATGATGAACAAACAACAAAGATATGAAGTGGCTTTGACATCAAGCCGACGCTTGATCAAGGATAAGCAGAGGTGTAGAGTTATGTCGCCAGAGAACAGACGTTTGAGCAACGATGAGCAGAGGTGTAGAGTTGTATTGCCACAGATCCGATGTCAGTAAGGATAACAAACCAACCTCCTTGTAGGAAGGTAAGATTAAGGAGATAATGCTAACGAATATTATGTAATTATTTTAGTTGAGAAGATATTTAAGGAAGATATTCTAGTTATTATTCAGGGAAATCTTTCTAGTTATTATTTAGGGAAATCTTATAGTTGGATCTTTTAGTTATTATTTGGGTTGGTTGATGAGATATTATGGTTAAGATTTAGGAAGATATTGGTGGTTATCTTTAAGATTATTATGTATTATGTATATCTACAATATTTGTAACTAATTTCTCTATTATAAATAAGAATGTTACTCCCCTGGTCAAGGGACAAATATTTTTGACCTAAGCAAGTCTTAAGCTAGGGTTAAAAGTATTTCTTTCTTTTTTTTTTGGTTAAGATGTATCTTGCACTTTTCTTGACCAAAACAAAATTAATAAGACATAGATGAAGATTGATAAAATCAAACCATTCTTACGAGAAAAATAAGAATATAAGATAAAATTGTAGATGAAGAAAGGATTAAAAAGATCCTGAATTAAGACACATATAGCGTTGTCCTTAGAGAGGACCCACCCCACTAGCGCTTAGTTGGTTGGAGCATCGTGCTACTAACGTGTTCTAAAATAAAACTAATGATAGAGAAAAGAATAAAAGAAAGAATAGAGAATAAGAGAATGATGGACAACCTTTTTGTGTGTCTTGTTATTAATAAAAGTTCTATTTATAGATACAAAATGTAACTGATAAAAGATACAGATTAAATAGAAATATATGAATAGATGATACAAATATTTAACCTCATAAAAAGTAATTAATTATATAAGTAATTGTACCATTATTTCATAATAACAGGAATATTATTAATAACTAGTGAACACAGCGTAGTGCATGTATGTTCACTTTTTTTAATTAAAAAATATATAAATAATTTTTTATTCATTTTGTAGATAATTTTTTTTATTAAAGACACTTATTTAAAAATGATTAATTTAAAGGAAATTTTGAATGGATGAAATAGCTAAATCTAATAAAGTGGTTACTCGTAAAACAATTATTTTAATTTTAAAAAGCGGTTATTTATTAAAGGGTAAAATTAGAAATAGAAATATGGACACCAAAATGAGATATCCCTCTATATAGGTATAGATATAGGTATAAATAATAAAGTGTCTTGAATTTTATGCTAGCTATTAACATGTTGTAAATGAAATTCTTAGATTCATCTAAAGAAGTGTTTATATTAACATTACTTAAGTATTATATGGTTAACACATTGGGCAGAAAAGACAAAGTTAAACCCTATATAAGAGTAAAGACCCATAACCCCATTGTCTTAAGGTTTTGGGTTAAAAGTGGTGTCAAATATCTTATTTGTGTAAGACCAATGTCATATATGCATAGAACCACAATCTCACAATGACTATGACCACCAATGTC